>OJMI01001285.1_pt1 | contig 28570 bp, 23 predicted proteins | sample 1597131 | NCBI WGS metagenome assembly OJMI01 (sample SAMEA2452116, study PRJEB22498) | human gut metagenome | reverse complement strand
AACAGCCGGAGGACCCGGCCCTGTCGCCGTTGCTGGACGAGCTGGCCGCGCCGGGGGACAGCACGGAGGCGCAGCTGATCCAGCGGACGGAGCGCGTGCTGTACACCTGGTTCCGCCGCGCCCGCCGGGCCGCTGACGACCGCCAGTGGGCGGCGTGGGTAGGCCGAAAGCGGGACAAAAGCGGCGGCGTGCACTTTGTGCGGCCCAACGCCCTGCGGGCGCTGTCACATGACGCGCCCGGCGGCAGCGGCGGTCTGCAGAAGCAGACGCTGTTCAGCTTTTTGCAGGGCCGGACGCCGGAGCCGATCCTGCGGCGGTATGTGGAGGACTGCTTCGGCGCGTCCATGCTGACGCCGGGGCAGCTCAGTGAGGCGGAGCGCACCCTGTGCACCGGCGTGCACAAGAACTGCCGGCTGCACTTTACCCGCGGCGAACCGGTGGGCCGCGCGCCCGCGCCGGAGGCGGCCTGGGACGCGGCCCACTTCCGGCAGCAGCGGGAGAAGAACCGGGCGTATTATCAGGAGCATCTGGTGGAAAACAAGCTGGCCATCGCACAGCTGACGCAGAAGCTGCAGAACACGCTGCTGCTGCGGGCGGAGGACGAGGGCGGTACGGGCCGCGCCGGGAGGCTGCGGCCGGAGCTGGCCTGGCGCGCCGGGGCGCTGGGGGACGAGCGGGTGTTCTCCCGCCGGTCGCCGCAGGAGCCGGGAGAGCTGTCCGTGGACCTGCTGCTGGACGGCTCGGCCTCGCAGAACCGGCAGCAGGAGAAGCTGGCCACACAGGCGTATCTTATCGCGGAGAGCCTGAGCCGGTGCCGCATCCCCGTGCGGGTGACGGCGTTCTGCTCCGTCAGCGGCTGCACGGTGCTGCGGGTGCTGCGGGACTATGACCATCCGGAGCAGAACGAGGGGGTATTCGACTATGTGGCCGCGGGGTGGAACCGGGACGGGCTGGCCCTGCGGGCCATGGGCTGGCTGCTGCGGCAGCGGCGCAGCGAGCAGTCGCTGCTGCTGGTGCTCTCGGACGCCAGCCCCAACGACGACCAGCGGATACCCAACGGCCTGGGCGGATGGGCCTACACCGGGAAGCGCGGCGTGGACGACACGGCGGCGGAGGCCGCGGCCCTGCGGCTGCGGGGCGTGCTGCCGGTGTGTCTGTTCACCGGAAGCGACCGGGAGGTGCCGGACGCCCGGCGTATCTACGGACAGGCCATGGAGCGCCTGCCGGCCATCGGGTGGCTGGCAGACGCGGTGACGCGGCTGATCCGGGGCCAGCTGCGGCGGGGATAGGACAGAATGCGACACAAAACGACAGAAAGAGACACACCGAAGGGTGTGTCTCTTTCGCTGCTCAATACCAGGTGATGCCCTCCAGATCCTGTATCTGCACCCGCAGGTCCTCCAGCAGTGTCTCCGCGGCGGCGGAGAGGGCACGGCCCTTGGGTGTGACCAGGTAGAAGGTGCGCTCCGCCGGCGGGTGGGCCAGGCGCAACACCTGCACGTTGCTGAACATCCGCAGATAGGGCTCGGTGGCGCCGGCGGGGATGATGCTCCAGCGCTTGCCGCAGGCGGGCAGGGTCTCGGCCAGCTGGGGCGTGTCGGTGTACAGCAGGGGGCGGGCATCCACGCCGTACCAGTAGTCGTGCCATTGCAGTATCTCCGGCTGGCCGTAGATGAGTATCTCGTCCTGCACGTGCAGGGTGGTGGCCTCTACCGGTTCCGTCAGTGCCACCGTTTTGGGCACCACAAGGAAGAAGCCCTCGCGGAACAGGGGCTTGGCTTCGATCTGCAGATCGTAGTGCAATGCGCCGTCCACGATGGCCATGTCCGCGTCGCCCCGGGCTACGGCGGACACCGCCTGGTCCGTCCGCATGGACTCCACCCACAGGTTCACCGGCAGCTCGCGCTCCAGAAAGCGCTGGTACACCGGCGGCAGGATGTACTGGTTGGCGGTGTAGGCGGCGATGACGTGGAGGAACTCCCGCTTTTCCGCGGCGGCGAAGGTCTGCGTCTCCGAAAGCAGGTTCTGCCACCGGCGGGCCAGAGGCAGGAAGTGCTGGCCCGCATCCGTCAGGGTGATGCGGCGCTGGCCCTTGCCACGGTGGAACAGGGGCGCGCCCACCTGGTCCTCCAGCGACTTCAGCCGGGCGGACAGGGACGGCTGGGTGATGTACAGCGCCTCGGCAGCGGCGGTCATGGTGCCGTGGTCCAGCACGGCGAAAAAGGTCTCGATATCCTGGTTGGTCATAGGCGGCTCTCCAATTATAGTTTATGCCTATATTATACCGTAGAATAATCAATTTTACAAGCACCAACCTTTGTGGTATGATTTGGCCACAATACAGAAAGGAGTTGTTCCCTATGACAAACACGAAAACCAAGACTTCCCCGGCAAAGGCGATCGCCGCTGTTGTGATCGCGGTTATTCTGGCGTTCACGCTGGTGTGCCTGCTGACGGGGAACATCAACCCCGTGTGCCGTGTCACCGCCATGCTGATGCCGGTGTGGCTGGCCGCCGAGCTGCGCCTGCTGTGCACGCTGCTGTAACGGGGCACCGGCTGATTTTGCTGTTTTCTTCCCTTTTCTCTTTCTTATTTGCGAAAAACGCGGACGCATCTGCGTCCGCGTTTTTCATCGTCCGGACGCGTAAAGACGGCGCAAAGAATACTACGAACTCCGAACTATTTTCCCGAGAAAACCCTGTATTTGTAACGCTTTCGTGAATTCTGCGCCGTTCCGCTTGCAAGTCGGCGGCGGGGATGGTACACTTACACATTATTACAGTTTTACCCTGGGTGCGTGGGCGCTGCAGGCGGAAGAAGGAGGGACGGATATGGCCGGCTTCAGCGTGAAAAAACCGCTGACGATCTTTGTGACGGTGCTGGGCATTATCGTGCTGGGCGTGGTGGCGTATCTGAAAATGACACCGGATCTGCTGCCCAACATGGACTTTCCCTATGTCATCATCGTCACTTCTGATCCCGGCGCCAGCCCGGAGTCCATCGAGCAGTCCATCACCAGGCCGGTGGAGCAGGCCATGGCTACGCTGGATAAGATCAAGACCGTCACCTCCACCAGCCAGGACAGCGTATCCATGGTCACGCTGGAGTTTGAGGACGGCGCCAATATGGACACCATCAGTGTGGACATCCAGCAGAAGATCTCCGTATTGCAGGGCAGTTGGGATGACACCGTTTCCGCCCCCTATGTGCTGAAGATCAATCCCTCCATGCTGCCGGTGATGGTGGCCGCCGTGTCCCGGGAGGACATGGACGTGTACGCGCTCAGCGATTTCGTCACCGGAGAGCTGTCCCCCAAGCTGGAGGGCGTGTCCGGCGTGGCCAGCATTTCGGTCAGCGGCGCCGTGACCCGGGAGGCCCATGTGATCCTGGACGAGGCCAAGCTGGACGCCCTGTCGGAGAAGCTGGCGGATGCGGTGCGTACCGAACTGAACAAGACGAAGCTGGATCTGCAGAAGGCCAAGGACCAGGTGGAAAAGGGGCAGGCACAGCTGGATGAGGCCAAGGAGGCCATTGCCGCCGGCGCGGCGGCCAAGGCGGGCGCGGCGGTGGATAAGCTGTACGAATATCTGAAGGAGGCCCGGGGCCAGATCCCGGGGCCAGACCCGGGTCCGGATCCCGGTGAGCCGCCCATCACCGTGCCCGGGCAGGAGGAGCTGAAACAGCTGCAAAAGACGCTGGAACGGCTGAACGCGACGCTGGATAAGCTGATGCAGGATCTGGAAAGCGGCGAGCTGAAGCGGGAGGTCACCAGTGAGGTCTATGACCTGACGCTCTCCCTGATCAACGGCATTACCCAGCTGACGGAGGCGCAGATACAGCTGGATGAGGCCATGACCCAGATCGAGGCCGGCATGGACCAGATCAACGAGGCGTACAAGTCCATCGCCGACCAGACGGACGTGGGCGGGATGCTGTCCATCTCCGCCGTCAGCCAGCTGCTGACGGCACAGAATTTCGCCATGCCTGCCGGGTACATTGAGGACGACAGCGGCGTGAAATACATGGTATCCGTGGGCGAGAACGTGTCCTCCCGCCAGGAGCTGGAGGATATGGTGCTGCTGGACCTGGGCATGGACGGCATCGAGCCGGTGACACTGGGCGACATCGCCACCGTGGTGGTCACGGACAACGCCGGGGAGCTGTACACCAAGGTCAACGGCGACAACGGCATTCTCATCACCTTTACCAAGCAGTCCAACTACGCCACGGCGGAGGTGTCCAATAACATCAGCGCACGGTTCGAGGAGCTGGAGGGCCAGTACGAGGGATTGTCCTTCGCGCCGCTGATGGACCAGGGCGACTATATCTACCTGATCGTGGAGACCATCACCTCGTCGCTGCTGTGGGGCGCGCTGTTCTCCGTGGTCATTCTGTACCTGTTCCTGCGGGATTGGCGGCCAACGGTCATCACGCTGGTATCTATCCCCGTCAGCGTGATCTTTGCCATCGTACTTATGTACTTCACCGGCGTGACCATCAACATGATCTCCCTGAGCGGTCTGGCCGTGGCGGTGGGTATGCTGGTGGATAACTCCGTGGTGGTCATTGAGAATATCTACCGCCTGCGGGCCAAGGGCGCCACCATCATTCAGGCGGCGGTGTCCGGCGCGGGCCAGGTGCTGGGGGCGGTGACGGCCTCTACCCTGACCACCGTGTGCGTGTTCGCGCCCATCGTGTTCGTAGAGGGCCTGACCCGCCAGCTGTTCACCGACCTGGCGCTGACCATCACCTACTCGCTGCTGGCCAGCCTGCTGGTGGCGCTGACACTGGTGCCGGCGATGGCCAGCGGTATGCTGCGCCGGCCCATGGTGCAGAAGCCGGGCCTGCTGGACAAGGTCTATCCCGCCTATCGGAAGGCCATCGCTTTTTCGCTGGACCACAAGGCCGGCGTGCTGCTGCTGTCGCTGGTGCTGCTGGTGACCAGTGCCGGCGCGTGCCTGCGCCGCGGCTTTACCTTTATGCCGGAGATGGATATGAACAACCTGTCCCTGACCATCACCATGCCGGAGGACACCTCCCGCGAGGAGGCGGTACGGCTGGCCGACGAGGTGCTGGAGCGGGTGATGACTGTGGACGACGTGCAGGACGCCGGCTTTATGATGGGCGGCGGCACCATGGGCGGCCTGAACATGGGCGGTGCCATGGGCGGCGCCTCCGGCGGCAGCTATGACGTGGAGGGCTACATCACCATGCCGGAGGGGACCTTCGGCTCTGTGGCGGGGAAGGAGATCGAGACGCTGTGTGCCGACCTGCCCTGTGAGGTGACGGCCAGCGGCGTGATGAGCGGTATGATGAGCTATATGACCGGCAGCGGCGTGTCGCTGCAGGTGTTCGGCAGCGATATGACGGATCTGCAGAGCAGTGCCCGGACCATCGCCCGGCGGCTGGAGCAGGTGGAGGGCGTCGGCGAGGTCAGCGACGGGCTGGACGCCTCGGCCCCGGCGCTGCAGGTGACCATCGACCGGAAGGCGGCGGCGGAGAAGGGTCTGACCGTGGCCCAGGTGTATATGCAGATCGCCGCGGCGCTGCAGAGCAGCGCCAGCGTATCGGATGTGACGCTGGACAGCGAGGACATGGACCTGACCGTGGACGCGGCGGAGGGCAGCGTCCTCAAGCGGGAGAACCTGCTGGAGCTGGAGTTGTCGGCGGAGAGCAGCGCGTCCTCCGCCATGACTGGCAGCGCCTCAGGCATGACCGGCAGCAGCGCCGCGGGGCAGCTGACCGGCGGCAGTGAGGAGGACAAGACCTTCAAGCTGGGCGATGTGGCCACCGTGACGGAGACGGTGTCCATGAACACCATCTCCCGTGACCAGCAGCGCCGGTGCGTTACCGTGACCGCCGCCATCGCCGATGGCTACAACGTCACCCACGTGACCTCTGCGGCGCAGCAGGCCGTCAGCGGTCTGACGCTGCCGGAGGGCGTCACCGCGGAATTCAACGGAGAGAACGAGCAGATCATGGAGGCCATGAGCCAGCTGCTGCTGATGCTGCTGCTGGGCGTGGTGCTGGTGTACTTCATCATGGTGGCACAGTTCCAGTCGCTGAAATCCCCGTTCATCGTCATGTTTACCATCCCGCTGGCCTTTACCGGCGGCTTCCTGGCCCTGCTGATCGCGGGGATCGAGGTATCTGTCATCAGCCTGATCGGCTTTGTGATGCTGGTGGGCATCATCGTCAACAACGGTATCGTGCTGGTGGATTACATCAACCAGCAGCGGCTGTCCGGCATGGAGCGCCGGGAGGCGATCATCGACGCGGGCGTGACCCGCCTGCGGCCGATCCTGATGACCAGTCTGACCACGATTTTGGGCCTGATCGTCACCGCCACGGCGAAAAACGCCGGCACGGCGCTGATGCAGCCCATCGCCGTGGTCTGTATCGGCGGACTGCTGTACGCCACGCTGATGACGCTGTTCGTGGTGCCCTGTATGTACGACATGATGAACAAGAAGGACATGCAGAAGGTGGACGAGAGCGAATTGCAGATCGTGGATATGTGAGTAAAAAAAGAAAGCCCCGCGGGGCTTTCTTTTTTTATGCTTAATAGGCCAGCTTCTCGGCCAGATAGGCCTTCAGCTCACTGATGGGGATACGCACCTGCTCCATGGTGTCGCGTTCGCGGACGGTGACGCAGTTGTCGCCGGCGTGCTCGGCATCGCCCACGGTGTCGAAGTCCACGGTGATGCAGAAGGGAGTGCCCACCTCGTCCTCGCGGCGGTAGCGCTTGCCGATGGAGCCGGTCTCGTCGAAGTCCAGCATCCACTCCTTGGACAGGTCCTCGTAGATCTTGCGGGCGGGCTCGGAGAGCTTCTTGCTCAGGGGCAGGATGGCGGCCTTGTAGGGGGCCAGGGCCGGGTGCAGGTGCAGCACCACGCGGACGTCGTTCTTCTCCGCGTCCACGACCTCCTCGTCGTAGGCGTCCACCAGCACGGCCAGGACGCTGCGCTCCACGCCCAGGGACGGCTCGACCACGTAGGGGATGTAGCGCTCGTTGGTCTCGGGGTCGAAGTAGGTCAGGTCCTTGCCGGACACGGTCTGGTGCTGGGTCAGGTCGTAGTCGGTACGGTCGGCCACGCCCCACAGCTCGCCCCAGCCGAAGGGGAACAGGAACTCGAAGTCCGTGGTGGCCTTGGAGTAGAAGCACAGCTCCTCGGGGTTGTGGTCACGCAGGCGGAGGTTCTCGTCCTTCAATCCGATGCCCAGCAGCCAGTTGTGGCAGAAGGTGCGCCAGTAGTTGAACCACTCCAGGTCGGTGCCGGGCTTGCAGAAGAACTCCAGCTCCATCTGCTCGAACTCGCGGACGCGGAAGATGAAGTTGCCCGGGGTGATCTCGTTGCGGAAGGACTTGCCGATCTGGCAGACGCCGAAGGGCAGCTTGCGGCGGGTGGTGCGCTGGGTGTTCACAAAGTTGGTGAAGATGCCCTGGGCCGTCTCAGGACGGAGATAGACGGTGTTCTTGGCGTCCTCGGTGACGCCCTGGAACGTCTTGAACATCAGGTTGAACTGGCGGATATCGGTGAAGTTGTGCTTGCCGCAGGAGGGGCAGGGGAGGTTGTGCTCCTCCACAAAGTCCTTCATCTCCTGCTGGGAGAAGGCGTCGATGGGCTTGCTGAGCTCAAAGCCGTTCTCGTGGCACCAGTCCTCGATGAGCTTATCGGCGCGGAAGCGCTCCTTGCACTCCTTGCAGTCCATCAGGGGATCGGAGAAGCCGGCCAGATGGCCGCTGGCCACCCAGGTCTGGGGGTTCATGAGGATGGCGGCGTCCTGCCCCACGTTGTAGGGGTTCTCCTGGACAAATTTCTTCCACCAGGCCTTCTTGATGTTGTTCTTCAGCTCCACGCCCAGGGGGCCGTAGTCCCAGGTGTTGGCCAGGCCGCCGTAGATCTCGCTGCCGGCGAAGATGATGCCGCGGTTTTTGCAGAGGGCGACGATCTTGTCCATCGTCTTTTCGGTGTTTTTCATGGTGAGGTTCCTCCTATATGAAGTGTTTTGGCAACAAAAAAACGCCCTGAGCCGGTAAGGCTCAGGGCGAACTAAACATAGTCCGTGGTTCCACCTGAATTTGGATACTTCCACACTCTTCTGCCGGTAACGGGGCTTCCGGCGGGCATTTCCTCCCGCGGCTCAGGGCTGCCACGCCCGTCATCGCCTGTAACAGGAAAAGAATAGCACGTTTCGGGGTGGTTGTCAAGCACACAAAGCAAAAACCGCCGCAGCTGCGGCGGTTTTCGGCTGTTTTCGGTTACTTTCCGGCGGCCATGACCTTTCCGGCGGCGTCCACCACCAGACGGTCGGTCTTTGCGCCGGCGGCGCTCTTGCTGAAGCTCACTGTCCACGCGCCGGAGGTGACGTCATAGGTGGCGTACACCTGATCGTACGCGCCGGTGTACTGGGCCTTGGCCGCGTCGATGGCGGCCTGCTGGCTGACGCTCTTGCGGCCGATCTGGGCGGTGCCCAGAATGGACAGCAGCGCATCGCGGTTGGCGTTCCACACCTCGGTGGTCATGGTCTCGGAGGGGGAAGCCACATAGCTGCCCGGTACGTCCTCAAAAAAGATGTCCGCCATGACCATGGTGCCCTTTTCCGTGTTCTCCTCCGTGTGCTGCCAGACCTTCATGCCGTTGGCAAGGGTGATCTCCTCACTGGTGACGCCGGTGCCGCAGATGCCGTAGCCTCCCGTCCAGCACAGCAGCGTGTAGCTGACAGTGGGGTCATCGGTCTTGTAGAAGCGGATGCCCTCGGTCTTGTCGCTGCCGTTGTCGGACACCTGCTCCCAGCTCCAGCCCTCAGGCAGGTCCAGCGCCATGTCCACATAGCCGTGGGTGAACTCGGCGGTGATGACGGTGGGCTTGGGCTCCGGCGCGGGGTCGGGGTCGGGCTTGTCGTCGTTGTTCTTTTTGCCGCAGGCCATCAGCGACAGGGCGCAGGCCAGGGCCAGGATAAATGCCAAAAACTTCTTCATGGGGGTCGTGCCTCCTTTTCTGTCTCTATTTGTTTGTGTGTATATACACCGCCCGGGGGCGGGGAGGGCGATGGGCCTGCCCTCTATCCACTAAGACGGAGCGCGGCGGGGTTTAGTTCCGCTTTTCTTATTCGCGGCCCTCGGGCAGCTGGGCGATGACGGTCTTGTACAGATGGCGGAAGAAGAACAGCGTCAGCGTCAGGGAGAATACCTCCGCGATGGGGTAACTCCACCACACCAGGTCGCTGTTGCCCACGGAGGCGCCGTACCGGGCCAGCACGTAGGCGATGGGGATCAGGAACACCAGCTGGCGGACGATGGAGGTGATCATGGAGTACAGGGATCTGCCCAGCGCCTGGAAGGAGGCGCCCAGGGCGATGCACGCGCCGGCCATGCAGAAGCTGATGGAGATGATCCGCAGGGCGGGTATGCCCACGGAGAGCATAGTGTCGGTGGCGTCAAATATCTTCAGCAGAGGGCCGGGGATGACCCAGAAGAGGACGGTGCCGAAGACCATGATGATGGAGGCGTACAGCGCGCCGCGCTTGATGGTCTCCACCATGCGCTTGCGGTTCCGGGCACCGTAGTTATAGGCCACGATGGGCACCACGCCGTTGTTCATACCGAAGACGGGCATGAAGATAAAGGAATTCAGCTTGAAGTACGCGCCGAAGGCGGTGGCCGCCGTCTCGTGGGCGGCATGGTAGGTGATGAGTATCTTGTTCATCAGGAACGTCATCACCGAACCGATGGCGATCATAATGACGCTGGGCAGGCCGATGGCATAGATCTCGCCGATGAGCCGGAAGTCGGGGCGGAAGCCCTTGATGGACAGGGTGATGTCGGTATTCTTCTTGTGGTTGAAGTATATGGCCAGGGCGCAGCCGCAGAACTGGCCGATGATGGTGGCCACGGCAGCGCCGGTAACGCCCATGTTCAGGGTAAAGATGAAAATGGGGTCCAGAATGATGTTGATGATGGCGCCCAGACCCTGGGTGTACATACTGAGGATAGACCGCCCGGTGCCCTGGAGCAGCCGTTCATACATGATCTGGCAGAACATACCCAGCGAGCCGATGGTCACCACCCGCAGGTAGTCGTTGCCCATGCGGATGATGTTCTCGATCTGGGTCTGGGAACGGAAGAACAGGTCGGAGCAGGTGGCGCCCAGAGCGGCGGAGATGACGAAGCCAACCAGCGCCAGCAGTATGCCGTGGTTGGCGACCTTGTCGGCGCGTTCACGCTGTCCGGCACCCAGTGCCCGGCCCATCAGGGCGTTGACGCCTACGGCGGTGCCGGTGGCCAGACCGATCATCAGGTTCTGGGCCGGGAACGCCAGCGACACGGCGGTGAGCGCCTGCTCGCTGACACGGCTGACGAACACGCTGTCCACAATGTTGTACAGGGCCTGCACCAGCATGGACGCGATGATGGGCAGGGACATATTCCAGATCAGCTTGGAAATGGGCATGACGCCCAGCTTGTTTTCTTCGGGCAAGGTATCACTCTTTTCTGTGCGAAATATTCAGTGTCTCTTATTGTATCATGTATATCCATAAAAGGAAATCCCCGAAATGCGCTTTTTCTGCACATTTCGGGGGTGTTTTTTGTTGAAATAACGCAAAATTATTTCGCGCAGCGAAGCAGTTTACCGGCGGGAGAAAAAGGCCCGGATCTCCTCCGCCGTGCAGGCGGCGCTGCCCTGGGCGAAGCCGTCGCGGCCGCCGCCGCGGCCATGCAGCGTCTCGTTCATGTCCTTCACCAGCGGCCGGATATCCTGTCCGGCGTGGATGAGCGCGTACCGGTATGTGCCGTCTGTTCCGGAGAACACGGCGCAGCGGCCGCCGCACGTCTGGGCCACGGCGTCGCACAGGCGGCGGACACCGTCGCCCTCCAGCGGCGCGGTGATGAGCACGGTGTCGCCCTTGCCGGCGTATTCCGCCGCTGTGTGGGCGAAGACCTGCGCTTCCAATCCGGCGGCGCGTTCCCTGGCGGCCAGCAGCTCGGACTGCATCCGCTCCACGGCGGCAAAGGACGCCTCTGGCTTTACCGACAGTGCCTGACCGATCTGCCGCGATTGTTCCCAGCAGGCGGAGAGATGGTCCAGCGCTCGCTGGCCGCACAGCAGCTCCAGCCGCACGCCGTCCCGGAATTTCTGCCAGCCTATGAACTTCACCAGGCCCACCTGGCCGCTGGCGGCCACATGGGTGCCGCAGCAGGCGCACAGGTCCGCGCCGGGAAACTCCGTAAGGCGCACAGGCCCCTCCAGGGCTTTTTTGCTGCGGTAGGGTAGGGCGGCCAGCTCCTCCGGGGAGGGATACCAGATGTGGATGGGGTGGTTTTCCCAGATGTACCGGTTGGCGAGGCGCTCGATGTCCTGCACCTGCTCCCAGCTGATGTCGGCGTTGTAGTCGATGGTCACGGTATCCGCGCCCAGGTGAAAGCCCACGTTGTCACAGTGGAAGGCGCTGCACAGCATACCGGAGACGATGTGCTCGCCGGAGTGCTGCTGCATATGGTCGAAGCGGCGCGCCCAGTCGATATGGCCGCTGACCTCCGCGCCCACAGGCAGCGCCCGGTCGCACAGGTGGGTGACGATGCCGTCCTTCTCATGGACGTCCAGCACGCGGGCATCCCCCAGCGTGCCGTGGTCGGCGGGCTGTCCGCCGCCCTCGGGATAGAAGGCCGTGCGGTCGAGCACCACCGCAAAGCCGCCCTTCACAGCCCCGCAGGACTCCACCACGGCGGTGAAGTCCTGCAGAAAGGCGTTTTCGTAGTAGAGCTTGACGGTCTCCATCAGTCGTCCTTCTCCACCTCGCCCACGATGGCGATGTGCAGCTCATCCAGCTGCTTCTGCTCCACAGTGGACGGCGCGCCCATCATGATATCCTGGGCGTTCTTGTTCATGGGGAAGGGGATGATCTCGCGGATGGAGCTTTCGCCTGCCAGCAGCATGACCATGCGGTCCACGCCCGGGGCGATGCCCGCGTGGGGAGGCGCACCGTAGCAGAAGGCGTTGTACATGGCGGGGAACTTCTTTTTCACGTCCTCCTCGCCCAGGCGCACCAGCTCAAAGGCCTTGATCATGATCTCCGGGTCGTGGTTACGGACGGCGCCGGAGCTGAGCTCCACGCCGTTGCACACCAGGTCGTACTGGTTGGCGTAGATGTCCAGGGGGTCGATCTCGCCGCGCTCGGCCTTCAGCAGCACCTCCATGCCGCCGTTGGGCATAGAGAACGGGTTGTGGCAGAACTCCAGCTCGCCGGACTCGTCGCCGATCTCATACATGGGGAAGTCCACGATCCAGCAGAACTCATAGCGCTCCTTGTCGAAGTGGTTTTCGCAGGCGGCGCCGAAGGTCTTGATAAGCACGCCCACAGACTTGGTGGCGTATTGGCCTGCGGTTGCCAGCACCAGGGTGCCCGGCTTCAGGTCGATGATCTTGCCCAGCTCGGCCTCCACCGGGGCGACGAACTTGGCGATGCCGCCGGCCAGCTGGCCGTTTTCGTCCACCTTGAACCAGTAGGCCTTGCTGCCGGACTGGACCTCGCAGTCGGTCAGCAGCTTCTCCACCTGCTTGCGGGTCAGGGCGCAGTCGCTGATGGGCACCATCTTTACGGTCTGGCCCTTGAAGGCCTCGAACTCGCTGGCGACGAACAACTCGCTGACGTTTTTGCAGGTCAGGTCGATACGCAGATCGGGCTTATCGGAGCCGTAGGTCTCCATGGCGGTGTTGTAGGGGATGCGGCGGAAGGGGGCGGAGGAGGCCACGTTGTAGGTGCCGAACTTGGCGAAGATGGGGGGCAGCACGTCCTCCAGCACGGCGAAGATATCGTCCTGGGTGGCGAAGGCCATCTCCATATCCAGCTGATAGAACTCGCCGGGGCTGCGGTCGCCGCGGGCATCCTCGTCGCGGAAGCAGGGGGCGATCTGGAAATAGCGGTCGAAGCCGGAGGTCATCAGCAGCTGCTTGAACTGCTGGGGCGCCTGGGGCAGGGCGTAGAACTTGCCGGGGTGCTTGCGGGCGGGCACCAGATAGTCGCGGGCGCCCTCGGGGGAGCTGGCGGTCAGGATGGGGGTGGTGATCTCCAGGAAGCCGTGCTCCATCATGGCGGCGCGCAGGGCGGCCACCACCTGGCAGCGCAGGATGATGTTCTGCTTGACCGCCGGGTTACGCAGGTCCAGATAGCGGTACTTCAGCCGCTGGGTCTCGTCGGCCTCGCGGCTGCGGTTGATCTCGAAGGGCAGGGCGTTATAGCGGCAGCGGCCCAGCACCTCGATCTTGGTGGGGACCACCTCGATCTCGCCGGTGGGCAGCTTGGGGTTCTTGCTGGCGCGCTCGCGGACGGTGCCCTCCACGCTGATGGTGGACTCCTTGTTCAGGCCCTTGATGACCTTCAGGTCGGCCTCGTCCTCCACCACCACCTGGGTGGTGCCGTAGAAGTCACGCAGCACCACGAAGGCCAGGCTGCCGCCTACCTCGCGGACATTCTCCATCCAGCCCACGATCTTCACGGACTTGCCCACATCGGCCAGCCGCAGCGCATTGCAGGTATGTGTACGCATCTGCATCATTGTTGTTTTCCTCCCATTTATGATTGTGTTTTGTATAACCTTATTGAATTATTACGGATTGTTTATCAAAAACGCCGCCCCCTACACCCGTCTGCCGGAAATGCTTTGCGCCGTAGGGTAAGGCGCTTACTTCTCCACGATGACCTTGCCCTTGTTCCTCTCGGCCAGGCCGTCCCGTATCCGCGCCAGGGTGGCGGCAAAGTTTAGGGTGGTCTGCTCGCCGCTGGTCATATCCTTGCAGGCGATGACGTTGTTTTTCACCTCGTCCTCGCCCAGGAACACCACATAGGGCACGCCGGTCTTGTCGGCGTAGTTCATCTTGGCCTTGAACTTTTTTTGCTCGGTGTACAGCTGGGTCCGCACGCCGGCGTCCCGCAGCTTTGTGGCCAGTGTGACGGCGGCAGACAGGTCCTCGGTCATGGGCAGGATCAGTACGTCCGCCGGGGCGGTGGGCAGATCGCCGTTGAGCATTCCCTGCTCGCCCAGCACGTAGAACAGCCGGGTCAGGCCGATGGAGATGCCCACGCCGGGCAGCTGCTTGTCGGTGTAGTATTCCGCCAGGTTGTCATACCGGCCGCCGGAGCAGACGGAGCCGATCTCCGGGTGGTCCAGCAGCGCCGTCTCGTACACGGTGCCGGTGTAGTAATCCAGGCCCCGGGCAATGGTCAGGTCCACGGCAAAGTTCTCCTCCGGCACGCCGAAGGCGGACAGGTATTTCACCACGGTTTTCAGCTGGTCCAGGCCCTCGTCAAACGTCTCGTTCCGGCCGGCGTAGCCCTCCAGGGCGGAGAGTACCTGATCGTTGCTGCCGGTGATGGCGATGAATTTCAGGATCTCATCGGCGCTTTCGGCGGACACGCCTACCTCGTCGGTCAGCAGGGTACGGACCTTCTCTGCGCCGATCTTGTCCAGCTTGTCCACGGTACGCATGATGTCGCCGGCCTTGTCTGTCAGGCCCAGCATGGCATAAAAGCCGTTGAGGATCTTGCGGTTGTTCACCCGGATGCAGAAGCGCCTGAGCCCCAGCTCACTGAACGCACGGTAGATGATGGCGGGCATCTCGGCCTCGTTGGTGATGTCCAGCTTGCCGTCGCCGATCACGTCGATATCCGCCTGATAGAACTCACGGAAGCGGCCGCGCTGGGCGCGCTCGCCCCGGTAGACCTTGCCGATCTGGTAGCGGCGGAAGGGGAAGGACAGGTCGTTGTAGTGCAGGGCCACATACTTGGCCAGCGGCACCGTCAGGTCAAACCGCAGGGCCAGGTCGGCGTCGCCCTTGTTGAAGCGGTAGATCTGCTTCTCCGTTTCGCCGCCGCCCTTGGCCAGCAGCACCTCCGCCGCCTCGATCACCGGGGTGTCCAGCGGGGTGAAGCCGTACAGGGAATAGGTGCGGCGCAGGATGTCCATCATGCGCTCCATCTGCTGCTGCGGCTTGGGCAGCAGCTCCATAAAGCCGGACAGGGTCCGGGGGGTCATCTCAGCCATTTTCCGTCTCTCCTTTATCTTCGGTGGTTTCGTTTTGCTCGCCTGTCTCCGGCAGCTCCTCCGCGCCGGGCGTTAGCGTGTGGGCGGCGGCCTCGCGGGCGGCCTCGGCCTCCGCCTCGTGCTTCAGCTCCCAGGCGACCTCACGGTAGATGTCATCCAGGGCCCGGCCCTTCTTCACGCCGATGCGCTGGCCGATGACACCGCCGACTATGGCCAGCGCCAGGCCCGCATACCACAGACCCGGTACAATGACAGGCAGCAGCAGGCCCGCCAGCGCACCGAACCAGACGCCCAGCTCCTCGCAGTGGCCCCGGACGGCGTGGTAGGCACCTTTTTTCTCCCGGAGGTGCGTCATTCGCTTCAGCTGCGCCAGGCACATACCGACCCGCAGCAGCGCCAGCGCCGTCAGCGGGATGAAGATGTCCCGCACGTGGTTGTTGATGAAGTCCAAAACAGCCTGCATAGCGTTCTCCTTTGTGTTTGTGTCGGCGGCGCGGACGAAAAAACGCTCCCGTCCCTGCATTGGGACGAGAGCGTAAAACACTTCGTGGTGCCACCCAAATTCGGCCTTGCGGCCCTTTTTGCTCCTGTTACGGGGAGCGCGCCGTGGATGTTTCCATCCCCGCTAACTCGCTGTCTTCACCTGTGCCTTGCCGCGGTGCACTTTCAGCCGATGGCGCACCTCTCTTGCAGCGGCGGTGTACAGGCTACTCCTGCGAGGTCTGCACGGTTATCCCTTATTGTATGCGATTTGCCGATGGTTGTCAAGCCGTAAAGGGCTTGTTCTTGGGGTTGACGATGTCACGCCAGTCCAGGTCGCCCCGGTCCAGACCCAGCACCAGCATCTCGGCGGTGGCCAGGTTGCTGGCAAAGGGCACGTTGTTCTGGTCGCACAGGCGGGAAATATACGTGATGTCTGCGTCCGGCGTTTTCTGGTTGGGGTCACCGAAGCACAGCACCATATCGATCTCATTATAGGCGATGCGGGCGGCGATCTGCTGTCCGCCGCCGTGGGCGAAGGACAGGAAGCGGTGTATGGTCAGCCCGGTAGCGTCGGCGATCTGCTGGCCGGTGCGGGCGGTGGCGCAGAGGGTGTGCTTGGCCAGGATGCCGCAGTAGGCGGTGCAGAACTGGACCATCAGCTCTTTCCGGTTGTCGTGTGCCATCAATGCAATATTCATGGAGGGCTCCTTTCCTTATATCTTCATCAGCGGGGTTTTCTGCCCCATGATGCGTTTCGCAATGTTTTCATAGGCCCGGGCGGCGTAGTAGTTCTGCTCCCGCAGCACCAGCCCGCGGTTCAGGCAGTAGGGGACGTCCGGGTCCTCCGGTATCACGCCCAGCAGCGGCAGGCCCGCCGCGTCGATGGCGTCGTCGATGGTGGTGTGCAACTGACGCAGCACCTTTTTGGACACGCGCCCCACCACCAGATGCACCGTCCCGCTGGGAAAGGCGGACAGCTCTGCGGCGGTGCGCTGGGCGTCCCGCATGGCGGACACGTCCGTGGTGGTGATGACGATCACCTGGTCGGCCATGCACGCTGCCATCTGGAAGCCCTGGCCCAGTCCGGCGGGCGCGTCGATCAGGCACCAGTCGTAGCTTTCCCGTATCTCACGCGCCAGCGCCTGCAGCTTCGGAACCGACAGGGACAGCGGTCGGTCGGCCATGGGCGCGGTCAGCAGGGAGAGGGAGGGGCATCGCTCGTGGGGCACCGCCGCCTCATGCAGGGTGCAGCGGCCCTCCAGCACGTCGGAGAAGTCCATCAGCGCCCGGTCGCTGAGCCCCAGCGCCAGATCCAGGTTCCGCAGGGTGATGTCACAGTCCAGGCACAGCACCCGCTGCCCCATGTGGGCCAGCGCCAGTGCCACGTTGGCGGTGAAGGTGGTCTTGCCGGTGCCGCCCTTGCCGGACGCCACGGCGATGATCTTGCCCATGGACTTCCTCCTTTCGTGGGCCGCTTATACCAGCGGCGCTTTTTTGATCCGGGCAAAGGCCCGGGGAAATTGCTTCGGTGTGTGCTGTGTTTTTTCGATGGATACGATGCGGTGCACCACGTCCGTCTCCGGCACGGTGTAGTCCGTGACGCCGGAGAGCTGTCCGCCCAACTGGGCGATGGCGCTGTGGGCCTGCCGTATTTCCTCGTCGGTGGAGACGGATTTCATGGCGGCGAACTGTCCGCCTACCTTTACCAGCGGCAGCGTCAGCTCACACAGCACGTTCAGCTGGGCCACGGCACGGGAGGCCGCCAGATCGAACTGCTCCCGGTGCTGCGCGGCGAATTCCTCCGCCCGGGCGTGAACGCAGGTCACATTTTTCAGGCCCAGGTCCCTCTGGACCTCCTTCAGGAAGTCCACCCGCTTGCCCAGACTGTCCAGCAGCGTGAAGCGGGCGTCCGGCGTCAAGATCGCCAGCACCATGCCGGGAAAGCCTGCGCCGGTGCCTACGTCGATGACGCGCTTGCCGGACAGGTCCAGCTGCGCCGCCAGCGCCGCGCAGTCCAGCAGGTGCAGGGTGGCAACATCCCGGGGCGCGGTGATGGCCGTGAGGTTCATGACCTTGTTCTTCTCCAGCAGCAGCGCGGCATAGCGCTCCAGCTGCGGCGCGGCGGCGGGGTCCAGGTCCAGGGCCGTCAGGCCAGCGGTCAGGATATCCCTCATTTCTGCTGTGCCTTCAGCAGGTCGCGGATCTCGGTCAGCAGCTCCTCGCTGGTGGGAGCCGGTTCTTCCTCCTCCTGCGGCTCCTCGTCCTTTTTGCCCAGCTTGTGCAGCTGGTTGATGGTCTTGACCAGCAGGAAGATGACGAAGGCCACCAGAACAAAGTCAATGACCGTGCTCAGAAACGTGCCGATGCCCAGGGTAACGGCCTCGGTGACCACCTGGCCTGCCTCGTCCAGCACCTCCGGCTTCAGCACGATATTCAGCTGTCCCAGATCCACGCCGCCGATGAGCAGGCCGATCAGGGGCATGAACACATCGTTCACCAGAGAGGTGGTGATCTTACCGAACGCGGTACCGATGATCACGCCGACGGCCATGTCCATTACGTTGCCGCGCATGGCGAATTCCTTGAATTCCGCAAAAAACTTCTTCATGTGTAAAAGCTCCTATACTAAAAGTATAATTACGGATAACTATTACGATACGCTATCAGTGCAGCGGTACCAGGCGCTCCTTGCCGCCCATATAGGGCTGCAGCGCCTTGGGTACCAGCACGGAGCCGTCCGCCTGCAGGTTGTTCTCCAGCAGGGCGATGAGCATACGGGGCGGGGCCACCACGGTGTTGTTCAGGGTGTGGGGCAGGTACAGTTTGCCGTCCTCGCCGCGGACGCGGATCTTCAGGCGGCGGGCCTGGGCGTCGCCCAGGTTGGAGCAGGAGCACACCTCGAAGTACTTTTGCTGGCGGGGGGACCAGGCCTCGATGTCGCAGGACTTGCACTTCAGGTCCGCCAGGTCGCCGGAGCAGCACTCCAGCTGCCGCACAGGGATATCCAGGCTGCGGAACAGCTCCACCGACCAGCGCCACATCTTCTCGTACCAGGCCTTGGAGTCCTCGGGCTTGCAGACCACGATCATCTCCTGCTTTTCAAACTGGTGGATGCGGTACACGCCACGCTCCTCGATGCCGTGGGCGCCCTTTTCCTTGCGGAAGCAGGGGGAGTAGGAGGTCAGCGTCTGGGGCAGCTTGTCCTCCGGCAGGATCTGATCGATGAACTTGCCGATCATGGAGTGCTCGCTGGTGCCGATCAGGTACAGGTCCTCGCCCTCGATCTTGTACATCATGGCGTCCATATCCGTCTGGCTCATCACGCCCTCCACCACGTTGCCGTGGATCATAAACGGCGGGATGCAGTAGGTGAAGCCCTTGTCGATCATAAAGTCACGGCCATAGGCGGTGACGGCGGAGTGCAGCCGGGCGATGTCGCCCATCAGGTAATAGAAGCCGTTGCCGGATACACGGGCGGCAGCGTCCATATCCACGCCGTCGAAGCGCTCCATGATCTCCGTGTGGTAGGGGATGGGGAAGTCCGGGGTCTTGGGCTCGCCGAAGCGCTCCACCTCTACGTTGCAGCTGTCGTCCGGACCGATGGGCACGGACTCGTCGATCATCTGGGGGATGACCAGCAGCAGCTTGTTCATGGCCGCCTCGGCGTTGGCCTTCTTCTCCTCCAGACGGGTCATGCGCTCGGCGTTGGCCTTTACGGCGGCGTTGTTGGCATCGATCTCCGCCTGAAGGGCGGCCTTCTCCGCCTCGTCGGCGCACTTTTTCAGCCTGCCGAACAGGGGACCGTTGGCCTTGGAGATCTTGTTGCGCTCGGCCTTCAGGGCTTCGCCCTCGTTGATGGCCTCGCGGCGCTCGCTGTCCAGGGCGATGACCTCGTCCACCAGGGGCAGCTTGGCGTTCTGGAACTTCTTGCGGATATTCTCCTTTACCAGGTCCGGGTTCTCCCGGATAAACTTGATGTCAAGCATATTCTATACCTCTATTCGATGATGTTTCACGTGAAACGCTTATCGCTTTCCCAGCCTCTCCAGGGCCTCCAGCAGGGCGTTCAGGTCCTCGGTGCCGTAGTATTCTAGCTCGATGCGCCCCTTCTTTTTGCCGTTGACGATGCGGCAGGGGCGGCCCAGCTTTTCGCCCAGCTCACGGGCGGCCTCCTCAACATAATTGACGGAAAGCGCGTCCTTTTGGGGCTTTTCTTTTTTCTCGGCGGCGAGTTTTTTCACCAGCAGTTCCGTCTGGCGGACGGAGAGGGCGTCCTTGACCACCGTCTCCGCGGCGGCCTGCTGCTGTTTGCTGCCCAGCGTCAACAGGGCGCGGGCGTGTCCGGCGGAAAGCCGTCCGTCCTCTACCATGGCCCGCACCGGCTCGGTCAGCCCCAGCAGGCGCAGGGCGTTGGCCACGGTGGGGCGGGACTTGCCCACCCGCTGCGCGCACTCGTCCTGGGTCATGCCGTACTGCTCCGTCAGCACCCGGTAGCCCTCGGCCTCTTCGATAGGGTTCAGATCCTCTCGCTGGAGGTTTTCGATCATGGCCAGCTCCATGGCCTTGCGGTCGTCGGCCTCGATGACCACCACGGGCACCTGTGTCAGCCCGGCCATCCGCGCCGCCCGCCACCGCCGTTCACCGGCGATGATCTGATAGTAGCCGGATTGCAGCTTCCGCACGGTCAGCGGCTGGATGATGCCGTGTATCCGGATGGAGTCCGCCAGGTCACTGAGGGCCTCCGGCTCAAAGCTCTTTCTGGGCTGGGTGGAGCAGCTCTCCACCTGGCTGATGGGCAGCAGCAGGGAGGAGGCGCGCTCGTCCTTGGCGGCGATGACGTCGTCACCAAGCAGTGCGCTCAGTCCCTTGCCCAGACCTTTTGTGTTCGCCATACCGCGTCTCCTTTCAGCAGTTGTTCTTCCGCAAAAATTCCGCCGCCAGCGCCGTGTATGCGTCCGCGCCCCGGCAGGTCTTGTCATAGGCGGTGATGGGCTTGCCGTGGCTGGGCGCCTCGCTGAGCCGCACGTTCCGCGGGATCACGGTGCTGTACACCTTCCCGGCAAAAAACCGCTTCAGCTCCTGGGCCACCTGAATGGACAGGTTGGTGCGGCCATCGAACATGGTCAGCAGCACGCCCTCGATGTCCAGCCCCGGGTTCATGCTGCGCCGCACGATACGCACGGTGTTCATCAGGTCGCTGAGTCCCTCCAGCGCGTAATACTCGCCCTGCACCGGGACCAGCAGACTGTTGGCGGCGCACAGCGCGTTCAGCGTCAGCAGCTCCAGCGAGGGCGGACAGTCGATGAAAATGAAATCGTAATTGTCCGCCACCTGCCGCAGCGCAGCCTTCAGCAGGAACTGCCGGTCCTCCATGTTGATCATCTCCACGCCGGCGCCGGCCAGCGCCTTGCTGCTTGGCAGCACGTCGCCATAGGGCGTGGTCACGATCAGCTGGGCCGTCTCTGCGCCGTTGATGAGCGCATCGTAGACGCCGTTGCTGGTGGTCTTGTCCACGCCCATGCCGCTGGTGGCGTTGGCCTGGGGGTCAAAATCGCACAGCAGCACCCGCTTGCCAGCGGCTTTTACGGCAGCGGCCAGGTTTACGCAGGTGGTGGTCTTGCCCACGCCGCCCTTCTGATTTACGATCGCAATGATTTTCGCCACAGCAAATTCCTCTTTCTGTCTGAGTTCATTATGATAGTATATACCACCTGCATGGTTGGTTTCAAGAGGGAAGTTGCAAATTTTCGCCCTTTTGTTTCACGTGAAACATAAAGGGACAAAAGCAGGGCGGCTGTTTCACGTGAAACAACCGCCCCGTTCCTCATATCAGTATCACGCCGTTCAGCGGCGGCAATGTCAGGTGCGCTTTCCCGTCGATGACCAGAAATCGCTGTCCGGTCATCGCGTCCTGCGCCGTGGGCGCGTCCCAGGCCAGCGTCAGGTCTGCCGGCGCGTCCCCGGCGTTCAGCGCCGTTACCGTGCGCTCGCCTCCGTGCTCACGCTCGATGGCCAGAGCGCCGTCTCGGGCCAGCAGATAGCGCAGGGCGCCCGAGCGCAGGCTCTCCCGCGTTCGCCGCAGTTGTCCCAGAGTGCGGAAGAAGTCCGTCAGCGCCGCGTCCTCGCTGCCCCAGGGGAAGGCGCCCCGGTTCAGCGGATCCTCGAAGCCCTGCACGCCGGCCTCATCGCCGTAGAAGAGGGTGGGAGAGCCGGGGAAGCTGTAGAGCAGCATTCCCGCCAGACGGAGCTTTGCCAGGCCCCGGGCCAACTCAGTGGGGGAGAGACGGTACGCCGCACGCTCCGCCTTGGTTTTCGGTGCGCCCTCCGCGCCCAGCAGCGTCAGAATGCGCGCTGTGTCGTGGGTGCCCAGGAAGTTCATGGCGCCATAGAAGGCGAAGGGCGGGTAGTTCTCACGAATTATCTCCATGCTGTCGCGGAAGACCGCGGCGTCGCCGCCGGCCAGCCAGTTCAGCAGTGCCGTGCGGAAGGGATAGTTCATCAGGCCGTGGACCTGGCGGCCCAGCAGGTATCTGCGCCGTTGGGAGTAGGCGATCTTGTTGCTGCCGTCCTCCCAGACCTCACCCAGCAGGTAAGCCCCGGGCTTTTCCGCGTCGATGGCCGAGCGGATGCCCTCAATAAAGTCGCCGGGCAGCTCGTCGGCCACATCCAGCCGCCAGCCGTCCGCGCCGCAGCGCAGCCAATGCCGGACCACGCTGTCCTGATCGCCGAAGATGAAGTCACGGTAAGCCGGCTGCGCCTCATTGACGGCGGGCAGGGTCTTCACGCCCCACCAGGCGTCGTAGTCCGACGGCCACGGGTGGAAGCTGTACCAGTTGTAATATTCTGAATTCTGGCTCTGGGCCGCCCCCGGCTCCGGATAGTAGCCCTCGGCGTTGAAGTACCGGCTGTTGCTGCCGGTATGGTTGAACACGCCGTCCAGTATCACACGCATCCCACGCTGATGGGCGGCGGTGCACAGGGCGCGGAAGTCAGCCTCTGTGCCCAGCAGCGGGTCGATGGCCCGATAGTCGCCGGTGTCGTAGCGGTGGTTGCTGGCGGCCTCAAAAATGGGGTTCAGATACAGTGTCGTCACACCCAGGCCCGCCAGATAGTCCAGCTTCTCCGTGATGCCCTGCAGCGAGCCGCCGAAGAAGTCGCGGTTGGTGATCTGCCCGTGCTCGTCCGGAAGGAACACCGGCTGCTCGTTCCAGCCGCGGTGCAGCCACCGGTGCCCGGGCATATGGCTCACGTCCGGCATGGATACACGGCGGAACCGATCCGGGAAGATCTGGTACGTCACGCCGCGCCCGAACCAGTCCGGGGCGGGGGAGGGCTCGTATACCGTCAGCTGCCAGCGTGCCGCCTTCTCCGGCGCGTCCTGCACGCCATTTTTGCCGTACCACACGCGGCGCCCGTCCACGTCCGTCAGGCGGAAGCAGTACCAGCACAGCTCACCGCCATCCGGCGCGGTGTATGCGCCGGCGAAGCCGCCCTCCGCCGGCGGCAGGGCGCACGTGTCCTCCGTGCCTGCGAACTCCCGGAGCACCAGCAGCTCGCAGCCGTAGTAGGTGTCGTCCGCCAGCGCAAAGCGCACTTCGGCGCCGCAGGGGACGGCGCCGAAGGGGTCTTTATAATGTTTGTCTCTCGAATTGAAATAGGGTCCCATGTGTGCCTCTTGTCTCTATAACAGATTTACCGCATCAGCGCGTCCTCGCCGGCGGCGGTGGCGCCGGTGCCATCCCGGGTGAACCAGGCGTTGATGATGTCCACGGCCGCATTGGCCAGCAGACTGCCGCTGCCGCCCTTCTCCACCACGATGGCGATGGCGATCTCCGGATCGTCATAGGGGGCGTAGGCCACAAAGGTGCCGTTGGCGATATCCGTACCCACCTGGGCCGAGCCGGTCTTGGCGCCGGCCTCCACCACACAGCGGGAAAAGGCGCTCCGCAGGGAGTCGTAGGTCAGATCGTGCATACCCTTGGTCACCGCCGCCATGGTGCTGTCCGAGATGTTCAGGTCGTTCAGCGGCCCCTTGCCATATACGCCGATAACTCGTGAATTATCATAAGATTTTACGTTTTTCAGAAGATGTGCCTCATAGTGCTCGCCGCCGGATACCAGCGTAGCCACATAGTTGGCCAGCTGCAGGGGGGTGAACAGGTTGTAGGACTGGCCGATGGCCGCTGTAATGGTCTGGCCGTCGGTCCACTCCCGGTCGTGGGCCTCCGCCCACTCCGGGGAGGCCAGCACGCCGCTGACGTCACCGATCTCAATGCCCGTGGACTGCCCCAGGCCGAAGGCTGTGGCGTACTCGTCCAGCTTCTTGATGCCTGTCAGCCGGCCCACCTCGTAGTAGAAGTAGTTGCAGGAGTCCACGATGGCCTGACTGACGTTGATGCGCCCGTGGGTGGTGTGGGCCTGCCGCCAGATCCAGCACATGGGCTGCGGGTCCACATAGTAGGTGTAGATACCCTTGTCCTCAATGATCGTACTGGGGGTGATGATGCCCTCCTCCAGCGCCGCCACGGACGTGCACAGCTTGAAGGTGGAGCCGGGGGCGTACACGCCCTGGGTGGCCCGGTTGAACATGGGCAGGCGTTCGTCCTTCACCAGCTCATCATAGTCCTGGTTGAACGTCTCCAGATCGTAGGTGGGGTAGCTGGCCATGGCCAGTACCTCGCCGGTGCCCACCTGAATGACCGCCGCCGCGCCGCCGCGCTCGTTGCTGTCCTTGTCGATCATGCCCTGAATGGTGCTGGCCAGCGTGTCCTCCACCACCTGCTGCAGATCGATGTCGATGGTCAGCGCCACGGTGCCGCCGGGCTGGGGCTCCCGGGTGTACAGCTCGCCGGTGATCTTGCCGTTCTCGTCGGTGGTGATGAGCCGCTTGCCGTCATTGCCGTGGAGATATTCCTCAAAGGCCTTCTCCACGCCGTCCTTGCCCACCAGGTCATTCATATTGTAGCCCTTGTCGGCGTAGCCCACATAGCCGGTGTTCTCGTCGCTGCGCCACTCCTCCTGCCATATGGCGCCCACGGTGCCCAGAATGTGCGCCGCCAGCTTGGTATTGTACACCCGCGCCGCCGCTGTCTTGATGGTCACGCCCCGGTACTTTCCGTCGGTGATGCGGCCCAGCAGCTCCGTGGATACATCCTCGGCAAAGGTGTAGCTGCTGCGCCCGTCCAGCTCATACCGCACGCCCACGATCAGACGCGCCTGCGCGTCGGTATAGCTGTCATCGACCTTGTAGAGCTTCCGCATGGCGGCCAGCACTTCCGCGCTGCCGCCGTCCGTGGGCAGCTTGTGGTCGTCCAGATACTCCCGGAAGCTCTTGGTCAGGCTTTTGCTGGTCAGCTGGGGAGAGGACCCTGTGGTCATGGGCAGGGTGTCGTTCCATGTGACGCCCTGCTCCTGACACAGCTGTATCAGCTGCCAGATGGCGTCGTTCAGCGCGGCCTCGTCCTTGCCGAAGCTGCTCTTGTCTACCACCAGCGTATAGGCCAGCCGGTTGCTTACCAGCACCTTGCCATTCCGGTCAGTGATGATGCCCCGGGAGGCGGTCACCGTTTCGCTGGCGGTGTTGCTGGTGATGGATCTGGCCCGATTTTCGCTGCCGTGCACCACCTGTGCGTCATACAGCACCGCAAAAAACAGCACCAGAAACGCACAGAAAAACCCCAGCAGCACATATACCCGCCGCCGGGAGGGGTGAGGATTTTTCATCATAGCTCGGTTCTCCTATGGTCATTCGCTCAGTGTCCGCCGCTGTGCCCACCGGAACAGCGGGTGCGCCGCCGCCGCGAAGGGCAGCGATACCAAAAGCTCTCTGCCCAGCAGCAGGCCTGCCGCGGTCAGCCCCGCGCCGCTGTGTCCCGCCAGCACCGCCATGTGCAGCAGTCCGCAGAGCAGCATACATACGCCTGTCACCACCAGCGAGCACACCACGCCCGCCATGATGACCTGCCCGCTCAGCAGCCACGCTGCCGCCGCGCCAAGCAGGAACGCCAGCGCGTAAAAGCACGGCAGGCCCGCCACCGGCGAGAGAAGGTCGCACACCAGCCCGAAAAATACCGCGTACAGCAGCGCCTGCTCGTTGCGCTCCAGCGTGGCCGGTATCACCGCAATGGCCGGCAGCAGGAAGGGGTGCACGCCCCATACCCGCACGTATACCAGCACCAGCCCCTGCAGCAGTGCCAGTGCCAGGGCGCACAGACAGTACAATATCCACTTCAGCAGTATCGCCCGCCGTGTCATAGCCGTCCTCCGTCATTGGATCACGTCAAAATCCGTGATAATAAACATCTCCTGTATCGCCGCCACATCGCACTTGGGCGAGAGCACCGCGTACCGCGCCAGCCCGCCGTCATCCGTCTGCACGGACTCCACCGTACCGATCACCAGACCGGCGGGATAGTAGCCGCCCAGTCCGGACGTGACGATCACATCGCCCTTGATCAGGCTCGCGCTGTCGCTGAGATATTGCAGCCGCAGCCTGCCCTCGGCCATCAGGGCCAGGTCGCCGCCAGCCACCGCCGTCTCGCCGGTGCGGAATACCCGCGCGCCGAACTGGGAGTCCGTGTCCAGCACCGTGGACAGCCGGCACCAGTTCAGGCCCACGTCTGTGACCACACCCACCAGGTTCCCGGCGCTGTCCACCGCGCAGTCGCCTATGGCCACGCCGTGCTGACTGCCCCGGTCCAGCACCAGCGTGCTGGCCCAGTTGGATACGTCGCGCTGGGTGACGCGGGCCGCCTCGAACACCAGGTCGCTGCGCTGCTGCCGCAGGCCCAGCAGCTGGCGCAGCTCTTTATTCTCGGTCGCCGCCGGCTCCATCTGCCGCAGCTGCTCCTCCAGCTCCGCGATCTGCTGCCGCAGCTCGTCGTTCTCCTGCTGCAGGGTCTCCACGTCCTCAAACCGCTGGCTGATGCCGCCGACCCAGCCCGCCACGGCGGAACCCGCCGCCCGGAAGGGCGAGGCGATCACGCCCAGGGCGTTGTGCAGCAGCCCCGTTCCGGAGCTCAGGGCCGACACCACGCACAGCACCACCGCGATGGTGGCCGCCGCGGCCAGCAGCCATATTCCCGTTTTCGTAAAAAATCGCTTCATGTGTCGTTTGTTCCTCTCTGAAGTCTCCCCCGGCAGGGGAGGCGGCAGCGCACCCTCTCAGAGGGAGCGAAAGGGGCATTATCCCAGCAGCTGTATCCCGAATTCGCCCAGCATCTCCGCCAGCAGCACCACCGGCAGCCCCATCACGTTGAAAAAGTCGCCGTCGATGCGCTCCACCAGCAGCGCGCCCTGTCCCTGTACGCCGTAGGCCCCGGCCTTGTCCATGGGTTCACCCCCGGCGATATAGGCCTTCAGCTCCCGCTGTGTGGCCGGACGGAAATACACATCCGTGTGCTGGGCGCGGGTCAGGGCTTTCTCCCCCTGCCGCACCGTCACACCGGTACAGACGGTGTGGCGCCGACCCTGCAGGGCCGTCAGCATTTGCAGGGCCTCCGCCTCGTCGGCGGGCTTGCCCAGCTTCTTGTCGTCCAGAAACACCATCGTATCCGCCGTGATGACGATCTCGTCCGCGTCGGACGCCACCGCCTGGGATTTCTCCCGGGAGATGTAGCACACCGTCTCCTCCGGCGTCAGCCCGGCGGGGAAGTATTCCTCCACCTCCGGCACCCGGACGGTAAAGTCGGTGATGCCCATCCGACGCAAAAGCTCCTGCCGCCGGGGGGACCCGGAGGCCAGTACGATCTTTGCCATATACGTCACCTGCCTGTGGAGCCGAAGCCGCCGGCGCCCCGGTCCGTCTCGTCCAGGTCCTCCGCCACCGTCACCGTGGGCTGCACCACCGGCACCACCATCAGCTGGGCGATCCGGTCCCCGGGCTGCACCGTGTACGGTTCGCTTCCCAGGTTTACCAGCCCCACGCCGATCTCGCCCCGGTAGTCGCTGTCGATGACGCCCACGCCGTTGGAAAGGCACACGCCCTTCTTGATGCCCAGCCCGCTGCGGGCGAACACCAGCGCCGCGTAGTCCGCCGACGGCAGGGCGATGGCGATACCGGTGGGCACCAGCCGCCGTTCCCCGGCTGCCAGCGTCACCACCTCGTCGATGCAGGCACACAGGTCCATGCAGGCCGCGCCGGCGGTGGCAAAGCGGGGGAGGGGTATCTCCGTCCCGATCTTGGGGGACAGGGCTTTGATCTTCAGCTCCATAGTAACACCTTTTTCTCCTGAAATTGAATACGGTTTGTAAATTATAACGAGTGTTATACCATTTGTTTTACTCTACGCCCCGGTAGAACAGCCCGCGTGTGCTGTTGTCGTCGGCGGTGACGGTCCCGGCCCTGTGGGCGCGGAGAAGCGCCGCGCACTCCGCCGCCGTCTCTGTGGTAAACCGCAGGCGTCCGTACCGCAGGCCGCACCGGAACACCTCCGGCTTGTCCGCCAGCACCAGCGTCTTTCCGTTCTCGATCTCGCACCGGCACCCGTAGGCGCACAGCACCGGGAACTGCTCGCCCCGCCGGTCGGTCAGCACGCTGCCCGCCCCATGGGCGCAGCCCACGCTGTTCTTCGTCACGCAGTTTTCGGTGATCATCAGCGGCAGGCGGCCATAGACAAGGGCCTCGCAGTCCGCATATTTTCCCAGGTCCCGCACCTGCTGCCACCGCAGCTCAAAGCTGGCCGTCACGGACGACAGCCCCTGCTCCTGCCAGAAGCGCACCGCCCGGCTGTTGTACACGTTCAGGCCGAAGTCGCCGCGGAGCGTTTTGCCCAGTCCCTTCACGATGGCCAGATGGCCCAGGTTGCCGATGGCCGCGGAGGCGACCTCCGGGTGCCGCTGCAGAATATCCCGGAACACCGGTTCGTCCGCCGTGCGGAATATCCGGGGCAGCACCGCGCAGAACTCCGCCTGCCCGGTATAGGGCATCAGGTCCATCTTATCCAGCAGCTCCGCCGGGATATACACGATGGCGGGGCGTTCCGCCAGCAGCTCGGCCGTCAGCTGATCGGGCCTGCTGATGGACACGGTAAAGTCCAGCTCCG
>OJMI01001277.1_pt1 | contig 28713 bp, 21 predicted proteins | sample 1597131 | NCBI WGS metagenome assembly OJMI01 (sample SAMEA2452116, study PRJEB22498) | human gut metagenome | reverse complement strand
AGATGTGGAGACCGGCCTTTATTGGCTCGAAACGGCCGGAAACAACGGTTATCCGTTGGCCTTCGTAAATATAGGTACGGCCTACCATTACGGGCAGTATGGTTTGGAGCAGAATTTCGAGACGGCCTATAACTATTATCTTACGGCTCACCGTGCCGGTTATCCGTTTGCCTGTTACACGGTAGGTTATATGCTTTACAAGGGACTGGGCTGTCGGCAGGATTATGCCGGGGCGGCAGACTATTTCCGCAAGGGGGCGGAAATAGGTTATGACCCTTGCATGTATATGTTGGGGTTGTGTTACCGCAACGGTTACGGTGTGGAGCGCGATGAGGAGTATGCGCAATTGTGGCTTGGTGCGGCGGCCGATATGAACTATTCCTACGCCGTGCAGGAACTGCTCACCGACCGTCCCGAGTATGTCATCGAGAACAAGACCGAGGCCGAAGGTTATGATGGAGAAATACCCGAGAAATATACCCGGATTACGCCATTGGAAAAAGGCGGTGCGATAGATGGCCGGTACGCAGGTACACTTGTCGTCTATGATTGGAGCGGAGAACATATTCTTTCCAAAGAGAGTTTGGAACTGGATCTTTCGACCGTGGACGGTCTGTCGGGTCTGTGGGTCGAGGGCGGCGATACGGTGTTGTTGTCGGGCGTGTATGCCGACGGTGTGATGACCTTCGATAACACGACGCAGAAGCGGCGCGACCATTACACGCCCCGGGGCATGTGGTATGCGTTCGATACGGCACGGGTGGCTTTCACGGGCGATATGCTTATGGGGAATATCACCATGCATTCGCTCAAAGAGAAAGAGCCCGAGCGTCCTATCTGTTTCTACACCCGTCGTGTCGACGGGGACGGTTTGGCAGGCGAGAGCCGTATTTATACCTATCCCAATCCTTTCGTCGACCGGCTCAGTGCGCATTTCGAGCTTGGCGGGGTGTGCGAGGTGTATATGGGTATTTATACCGTAACGGGCGTGAATGTCTATTTTTCCCGGTTGGGCGAGATGCAGCCGGGGGCGCATACCGTGGAGGTTGCGCCGTCGTTGCCCGACGGAACCTATCTGTTGAAACTTTTCGCCGGAGACGCGACTTTCGAGACGGTCATCGTACGGAAAGGAGGTGGCGTATGAGTACTGCTTGTTTAAGAAACTTTTTGATGCTGTTTTTGTTCACGATAGGAGGAATGACTACATTGTCGGCGCAGACCAACGGGAAAGAGAACGGTTATTATATATGCGATTTTGGCATATCTCCCGTGCCTTGTGAAGATGATGAGGAAATAGAGGTCTGTGCTTGTCGTATATGTAAAATAAAAATAGATTGTGATCAGGTGGATCATCATTACGAATTTTTTCATGAAGAAAAAGATCCCGATGAAAAAGACGATAATGACAACGAATCTGATAATCAAAATAGAAATCCCAATCAAGGAATCAAACCTCCGATAGAGAAAGATGATAATGATGAAAATGATTCGAAGAAAGACGAAAATACCGATGGTGGGGAAAAGCCTTGTATCGAAGAAATCAATGGTGTGACGACTTCTATGCCCTTGGCTAATACAAATAAGTTACAGCAACCGAATGAGCGAAATATTCAAGGTGCTACTTGGGGAAAAACAAGACGAAATGATGATGGTTCTCCCAAAATGCACAATGGCATAGATTTCGCTGCGGAGGTAGGAACACCTGTTTATGCGGTTTACGATGGTGTAGTGGAACAAGAAAGATTTGTTGTTGATCAAGTGAATAGAGTTTGGTCGTCGTCAGATAGAGAGTATGTATATCCAAATTCATATACTGGTAATGATGAGAATGATGCAGGTAATCGTATATATATAAAGTCGGAGGTTAATGGAGAAACCGTATATATGGGTTATTGGCATTTGCAGGAAAATACCGCTACGACGAAACCGGTAGCAGAGGGTATTGCACCCGGTGTTACGGTCAAGGCCGGTCAGTTGATAGGGTATGTGGGGCAAACAGGAAATGCCATGGGAGGAAAACCCCATTTGCATCTTGCTACCCAAAATGCAAGTGGATTCGTAGATCCTCAACCCTATCTTGGCATTGAGTATGATGTGGATAATGATGGAAAATTAAAATCTACGAAGGTAAAAACGCCTTGCGATTAAATAATTACGATAATACGAAAGAAGAATATGAAACAGAATTTTTTGATTATAGTTGCGATGGTTATGACCGTTTTGGGTTTTGACGTTAAAGGTCAAGACCGCACGGTAGAGATAGAGGGGCGGACGGTTATAGTATTGGAAGGCCGCAAGACCGATTTTTCCACACCGAGGCGGTATATTTACCGGAACGATATTACACCGGCCTATGCTTTGGTCGTGGGACACTATTATACGCAGGAAGAGGTAGAACGGGCTTTCGGTATACCATCGGAGGTTCAAGGAGTAATATATTATGAAGCGAAAGAAGGAACTCTCGTATATGTGTATGAGGATTTTAATCTTCGAATAGACTATGTTACCGGTTTATGTGGTTTTGGGAATTCTCGAGAAGATATTACATTTTATTGCGACGGAAAAGCCTTGAAGGTAGGCGACAACATAGAAAAATTGACTGATGATCCCGATTTTCAACCGTTGGTGGTAGAGCAGTCAAAGATATATCGCGAAGAAAAAACGGGGATAAAAAGTATCGATGTTTCTATAAATTATACCGGTGATGATGATTGGTTGTATTTTTCATTTTGGATAGTTCAGGAGAGAGGGATAAAGTTGCTGCTCAGCGGAATGGGCTATCAGCAGATAAATTGAGCATGAGAAAGTTGATAGGGACGATATATTTTTTATGTCTATGTGCGGGAGTCTGTTCCGCAGAGGAAGACTTGTACACGATAGTAGACGGGAAAATCATAGCGAGGCCGGAATATGTAGATACCCTGTCGGGCGATGAAGAGGCCCGGGGGTATGGAGAATATCGCCGTGTGTGTCGAGAAGTCGATGCAGTAAATGTGGTGGAATTATATAAATATGCACATGCACCCGCGACCATAGAGTATATAGAAAAAAATCCGGGACAATTTGAGGAAGACGGCGGAGATATACAAATAATATCGATAATGAACCGAATCTGTAAAAAAATGGTGCATATAGAGTATTTCGACGGTTGGGCGAGGTCTCATCGGAAAGGAACAGCAAGTTATCCGACCGAAGAAGATTGTTATTTCGTAATGATGCCGGTTTCTCCGAGCAGTGTAGCATACCTTTTCTTTTCATGCTCTTACGAACAGCCCGGATATGTAACGGTGGTACTTTCCACTGACGAAGACATCTCTATCGTATACCAGAAGCGGAGCATGGTAAGAAAGATGACGAAGAATTCTGCGGGTCAATATGATAGGATACCGTTATTGGTAGAGAAGCCGTCGACGGAATATACGGGTAGCGTAGTGCAGTATTACGAAGACGCCATAGTGGTAGAGAATGGTAAGCTGGTATATCAAAGAAATGCAGGAAAATAGAAACGTGGTGATAAGGTGTTTTACAGTCGCTTTGTTCGTCTTAATGTTGTTCAGTATTCGGCTGTTTGTGTATCCCGAGATGTGGACGCATGTCGTCGCTATAACTACGGCTTTACTGCTATTCGTCGCCGGAATGTGGAAAAGAATATCTGTGAAGGAAATACCGGTATCTTTGTCGTTGTTTCTTTGTTGGGGTATTTATATTGCTGTATATGCGATCTGGCAAGGCAGTGAGATGTATTCCGTAACTTTTCTTTTATCGTCGTGCCTATTGTATTACAGTACCTATCGGTTGTCATGCGGGGAGGTCTTGTCTTTGCCTTTTGCTCGCCGCGTTGTTATCGCATGTGCTGTTATAGAGGCAGTTGTATGTTTGTTGCAATGGGGCGGTTTCTTGCCCGGTACCTCGCTTTATTTTTCTGTAACGGGGACATTCGAAAATCCCAATATAACAGCCATGATTCTGGCATTGGCATTTCCGTGTGCGGTTGGGGAAATCGGTTCCGGTAGGAAAACGGATCGGTTGTGGTATTTCATCTTGGCAATATTACTGTTTGCCGTATGGCTGCTGCGTTGCCGCACAGCCTATTTGTGTATCGTATTCTCTTTACTTGTTTTGCACAATTCCTTGCCTTTCCTTCGATGGGTATTCCATTTTCGGAAAAAAGTTGTATGGGCTGTGCTGCTCGTATTGTTGCCATTGTCGGGGTATTTGATGTATCTTATGAAAAAAGATTCGGCCGATGGACGACTTTTTATATGGAAAGTGTCGATTTCTCTTTTTTCAGAACGACCTTTAAAAGGATTTGGATACGGGCGGTTTGGTGCAGTATATAATCCCTATCAGGAGGAGTATGTCGAAAAGTATCCGCTATCGGTAACCGAGGTGCAAAATATCAGATCTGTGAATATGCCTTATAATGAATTTCTTGAACAATGCATAGGTGGAGGTTTGGTTGGCGGAATCTTTTTTATGTCTATACCTGCATATTTTATTGCATTGGCATATCGGCGAAAGCGTTGGGTAGAATTAGCCATATCGGGAAATATCCTCATTATGTGTTCGTTCAATTTTGTTACGCAAGCTATACCCGTATGGTTTATGTATGTTTTTTTGATGGGTGCTCAGATGGTGCAGGAAAGAAAATCGACCGCAAAAAATTATGCGATAACGGTATCGATTCTCGCTTTTGTTTGTTTCTTGTTTTGTAGTGTGAGCATATCTTCCAAAGCTGTGGCCCAATATCATTTGCGAAAAGCTCTTGTTTTATATCCCGAGAATCCCGACAGTGCGTTGTCGGCATTGGCTCGATATAAAAAAATGGCAAGTACTTCGGAGTGCTATTTGCGTTATTATGGTAAAATGTTGCTCGATGCAGGGCATTACGATGAAGCTTTGCCTATTTTACAAGAAGCGGCGCATTATACATCATTGCCCGATTTGAGGAAAGACATCGTGAAAGTAAAATCACGGCTTCTATTTTGATCTTTAAGTAAGAGGTTTGTATTATATGGGAACGTGTATTGTGTTTTTAAAAATATTCTTGTCTTTTCTGCCGTTTTTTTCTGCTTATGATCATTCGAAAATTCCAGTTTCTCCAAAAGAGAAGATGCAGGAAAAAGTGTTGGATTTTTACGCCAATGATTCTTTGAAGAGGGTGGCTGCGGAATTTTTAATAGAAAATATGCCCGGGAAATTTGGGTATAGGGATAAACAGATAGAACGCTATGATACAATATTTTCGCTATATGAAAGATTATATAGGAGTGGTAATTCCGAATCCGATCCTGCTCTTGTCGAGCAATGTTGGTGGAATCTGTTGCACAAATACGGACGACTGCAACCTTTGTATTTAGGACGACAGTATGATACGGGAACCGTTTCGGCAGAGTTTTTGATAGAGGAGATAGAGACGGCTTTTGAGGCGTGGCAGACAGTTCCGGATTTCATATCCCGAGATTTCGACCTTTTTTGCCGGTACGTGTTGCCGTACCGTATAGGAAATGAGCCTTTGGAACCGTATCGCAAAAGGCATTTCGAGCAATTCCGGAGAATCCGAGATTCGCTTATTATCAACGATGACCGTCTTATCAAGGAGTTGTATCATGAGTTCGATAGAGTACGTAAGTATAAAAATAGCCGATTGATGTGGGGATATCCCATCTCTTTGCCGAGGAGTAAGGTGGAACAGGCTCGACGTGGATCGTGCCGGCACATGAGCGAATATTATGTACTTACTTTGAGAGCATGTGGGATTCCGGCAACGATAGATTATGTCAATCATTGGGGAAACCGTAGTCAGGGGCACGAGTGGGTGGTTGTTTTGAAAGATAGTGGCCAGTTTCTTCCTTTCGATGCCTTGGATAGAAAACGGTATTTTTTTACCTATAAACCGGCTAAAATATTTCGCCAGACTTTTGAGATACAAGATGTGAATGAAAATGCTGCCGAGTATGTTCCCGGGTATTTATTGGCGTCGGATAGGATCGATGTATCGCATCTTTATTTTCCGACATTCGATGTAGATGTTGCCGGTGATCCTGAGGTTACTGATAGATATAGATCGTTCCCGTATGGCGTAATCTGCGTGTTCGATAACAAGGAGTGGCAGCCGGTCGATTACGGGCAGGTGTCCGAGGGCAAGTTCTATTTCAAAAATATGATAGGCGATGTTTGCTATATGGCTGGTTATTACGATGAGAGTACCTTTGTCCCAGCGACACCGCCCTTTATTCTCGACAAGGAAGGCAGAATAGAATATATCCGATCCGATACGTCCGGTTTTGTCGATATGCATCTGACTCGTAAATATCCGAAATTTACACGTATTACCTCGTTTTCGAAGGCTCTTTTAGGAGCAACAGTGGAGGTCTCGGACAATCCAGATTTTTCAGACTCGGAAATTGTAATGACTGTTTTGGATAGAGATGCACAAGATATAGTCGATTCTATCTTAAATGTTACTCGTCCATATAGATATGTTCGAATGAAATTTGATGATAATCGTGAGGGTAATTTGGCAGAAATAGTTTTTTATGGTCGGAAACAAGGTACGGAAGAAGAACAGGCTTTGAACGGATTTGCATTTGGCGTCCCGGAGAATGAAATAGAAACAGGTTGGGAACAAGCTGTCGATGGTGATTATAGTACCTATTTTAGAAAAGATAAGAAAGTAGAAGGGTATGTAGCACTTGATTTGGGTGAAAGAAATGATCACACATTGACGCGGATACGCTATGTACCCCGAAGCGATACAAACTTTATTATTCCGGGGAATCATTATCGTTTGGAGTATTGGGACGGTTTTTCTTGGCAATGTGTGGGAGAAAAGACCGCTACCGATTATTATCTCGATTTTCAAAAAGTTCCGGCAGGAAAATTGTATATATTACATAATTTGAGCGGAGGGGCAGAAGAACGGATCTTTATTTATAAAAACGGTATACAACAGTGGTGGTAGATCTCTTTTAAATATGGGGAGAGTGTCCTTAAAGTACGGGTTGGCGACGCATGAGGAGATGGCGCTACAACTTTGCCTTACAGATGGTGTGCAAGGTATTGTATGAGGAATGGCTGAATGAGGCAGCTTTTCTCCGGAGGTCTTTTGTAACTTTGCATAAAATTGGTAAGGATTCTTCCCTGATTTTTTTAATACGAAAACGGATATATGCTCTTCGGGTAAAAATGTGTACCTTTGCCGTGTTTTGAGAATGCCTATTGTGGAAACAGGCAAAATTTAAGAACACGACTATTATGATTTCAATAGAGGGTCTGACCGTAGAATTCGGTGGGTTTACATTGCTCGATAAGATAACGTATGTCATTAATAAAAAAGACCGTATAGCATTGGTCGGTAAAAACGGTGCCGGCAAGTCTACTATGCTCAAAATCATAGCGGGGCTTCAACAACCGTCGGCAGGATCGGTAAATATGCCCAAAGATATAACCATTGGGTATTTGCCGCAGCAAATGCAACTTTCTGATAGCCGTACGGTTACCGAGGAGGCGGCATTGGCGTTTTCTCATATTCAGGAGATGCAGGAATGTCTTGATCAAATGAATACAGAATTGGCCGAACGTACCGATTATGAAAGTGATTCGTATCAGGAATTGATCGACCGTATTTCTCAGGTAAGCGAACAACTTGCACTGTCGGGCAACGGTAATTATCAGGCCGAAATAGAAAAAACGCTATTGGGACTTGGTTTTTTGCGGAGTGATTTTAACCGATCGACTTCCGAGTTCAGTGGCGGCTGGCGTATGCGTATCGAATTGGCCAAATTGCTTTTGCAACGCCCCGATGTATTGTTGCTCGACGAGCCCACTAACCATTTGGACATAGAATCGATACAGTGGCTTGAAATGTTTCTTTCCACAAGGGCCAATGCCGTTGTATTGGTTTCACACGACCGGGCGTTTATCGATAATGTAACCAATCGTACGATCGAAATTTCTCTTGGGCATATTTACGATTATCGGGTGAATTATTCTAAATATGTGCAGTTACGGGCCGAGCGTCTTGAACAGCAGCAGCGGGCCTTTGAGAATCAGCAGAAGCAGATACAGGATACCGAGGCATTTATCGAACGTTTCCGTTATAAAGCCACAAAGTCGGTGCAAGTACAGTCGCGTATCAAACAACTGGAAAAAATAGAACGCATAGAGGTCGACGAAGTAGACAATTCCCGATTGCATTTACGATTTCCTCCGGCTCCTCGGTCGGGTGATTACCCTGTTATTGCTAAGAATATGGGGAAAAGTTATGGCGACCATGTTGTTTTTGCACATGCCGATTTTACAATCAAGCGAGGAGAAAAAGTCGCTTTTGTCGGGAAGAACGGCGAGGGAAAATCTACACTTGTAAAATGTATCATGGGAGAGATTCCTTATGATGGAGAGTTGAAAATAGGACACAATGTGAAAATCGGATATTTTGCGCAGAATCAAGCTCAGCTTCTTGACGAATCTGTAACGGTATTCGATACGATAGATAGAGTGGCTGTCGGTGATATTCGTACCAAAATACGAGATATATTGGGGGCGTTTATGTTTGGTGGAGAGGCTTCGGAAAAAAAGGTGAAAGTTTTGTCAGGAGGAGAAAAGACGCGGCTTGCCATGATTCGTTTGTTGCTCGAACCTGTCAATCTGTTGATTCTCGACGAACCAACCAACCATCTCGATATGCGTACAAAAGATGTTCTGAAACAGGCTCTGAAAGATTTTGACGGGACTCTTATCGTCGTATCGCACGATAGGGAATTTCTCGATGGATTGGTATCGAAAGTGTACGAGTTCGGGCAGCAGAAAGTTCGAGAACATTTAGGCGGGATATATGATTTTTTGGCGGCGAAAAAAATGGCTTCGTTAAAAGAGTTGGAAGTAAAATCGAGATCACAGGATCGATCTCAAATTCCGGCTGAAAAGACATCGACTTCTACCGTAGAAAATAAGTTGTCGTTTGAAGCCCGTAAAGAGTGGCAGAGGAAATTGAAACGTCAGGAACGTGCTATTGCCGATACCGAACAGCGTTTGGCAAAACTTGATACAGAAATCTCTGCTATCGAAGCTCGTCTGGCTACTCCAGAGGGTATGGCCGATATAGATTTATGTATGAAACACGGAACTTTGAAGAAAGATGCCGAAGCTTTAACGGAATTATGGGTCGAGCAGACAGATATACTGGAAAAAATGCGAAAAGAAGTATCTGTAAGTGAGAAATAAATATAAGCAAAATAACTAAATACCGATGTTATGAAAAAAACAATGATGTTATCGTTAATGGCAGCACTGACTTTTTCGGCTTGCTCGGGAAAACAAGAGAAAGAGAAACCGCTATCCCAGTCTAATTTTGATTTGAGTGTAGCGCCCGGAGTCGATTTTTATCAGTATGCTTGTGGTGGTTGGATTGCCAATAATCCGTTGAAACCCGAATATAGCCGTTATGGTTCATTCGATCGATTGGCCGATTTGTGCGAGGAGCAAATGCACACTTTGGTTACAGAATTATCAGAGAAGAAACAAATTGATGGAAGTATTGCCGCCAAAGTAAGTGATTTGTACAATTTGGGGCTTGACAGTGTACGCCTCAATGCCGAAGGATTTGCACCCGTAGTTGCCGATTTGGAAGAGATAAATGGGATTACGGATATGAAAAATATGTCGTCTGTTATCGGTCGGCTTCATGCCGAAGGGGTATATCCGTTCTTTTTTGTATATGTCGGGCCGGATAGCAAGAATAGCAGCGTGAATTTGTTGAGCCTTAATCAAGGCGGTATTGCTATGGGAGACCGTGATTATTATTTGTCGGCAGATAGTACGAATATCGCTTTGAGGGAATCTTATATAAAATATATAGAGCGCTTGTTTACATTAGCAGGGTATTCTCTCGAATCGGTCGGAAAAGCGGCTCAATCGGTTATGAAAATAGAAACCGAATTGGCTCGTCTTTCTTATACCCGGGTGGAATTGCGAGATCCGCAGAAAAATTACAATAGAATGTCGTATACCGATTTTCTGAGGCGAGAAAAAGGTTTTGACTGGAATGGCTTTTTTACATCGTTGGGAGTGGATAGCTTACAATACATCGATGCCGGACAATTGGCATTTATCGATGGAGTAGACAAGTTATATACTCGGCTTTCATTACAGGAAGTAAAAGACTATATGGCGTTTACGGTATTGAATAGTGCCGCGTCGTATTTGAGCGATGAGTTTTATGAGGCCAAATTTGATTTTTACGGACGGACTTTATCCGGTCAACAAGAACCCCGGTTACGATGGAAACGTTCGCTTGCGACAACCGATGCTGTTTTGAGTGAGGCATTGGGCGAGATATATGTAAAAAAATATTTCCCGCAGGAGTCGAAAAATCGTATGTTGAAATTGGTCGCGAATTTGCAGGAGGCGCTACAACAACACATCGAACATCTCGATTGGATGAGCGAAGAAACCAAAGCTCGTGCTCTTGAAAAATTGGCGGCGATAACGGTTAAAATAGGGTATCCCGACAAATGGCGCGATTATACGGCCCTTGAAATATCTCCCGAGAAAAGTTACTGGGAAAATCTTAAAAACGCCTCTAAATTCGAGACGGCTTATATGCTCGAAAAAGTAGGCAAGGAGGTCGATAAGTCGATATGGTATATGAGCCCGCAGACCGTGAACGCTTATTATAACCCGACTACCAATGAAATCTGTTTTCCAGCAGGTATTTTGCAGCCACCATTCTTTTATGCCGATGCCGATGATGCCGTCAATTACGGAGCTATCGGTGTTGTTATCGGACATGAAATGACACATGGTTTCGATGATATGGGACGTCAATTCGATAAAGATGGCAACCTTAGTGATTGGTGGACTTCCGAAGATACGCGTCAGTTCAATCTCCGTGCCGATATTTTGGCCGATCAGTATAGTAGCATTATTGTTATTGATACAGTACATGCCGACGGACGTTTCACTTTGGGAGAGAATATTGCCGATCAGGGAGGTTTACGTGTCGCATACACAGCTTTTGAAAATGCCACGGAAGGAGAGAAGTTGCCTATTATTGACGGATTTACTCCCGAGCAGCGTTTTTACTTGGCATACGCAAACTTGTGGGCGTCAAACATTCGAGATGAGGAAATACTACGTCGGACGAAAACTGATCCGCATTCATTGGGAAAATGGCGTGTGAATGCCGCACTTCGGAATATCGAAACTTTCTATCAGGCATTCGGAATTACACCCGAACAGCCTATGTATATGGCTCCCGAAGATCGGGTTGTGATTTGGTAATTTAGTAATTAGCATAAAAGAAAGAGGGGTATCATCTTTGATACCCCTCTTTCTTTTATGCTTGTAAAAGTTTTTTGAAACTTAATGCAAATCCTAAGATAAATAAGAAACAGCCCAATGGAATGAGAAAAGCCAAAGACATAGATACAGTATCGGCAATATACCCCATTAGAACAGGTGCGATAGCACCGCCGACAATCGACATGATCAAGAATGAAGAGGCTCTTTTGGTCTGTTCGCCCAATCCTCTAATGGATAAAGCAAAAATAGTCGGGAACATGATCGATTCGCACAAGAAGCATAAGAAAAAGCTGCTTACACCAGCCATTCCCGATGTAAAGATTGCCAGTATCATAGCCAATGTAGCACCGAGAGCACATACGATCAATACTTTTTCTGCACGTATTTTGCTCATGATCCAGCTACCTCCCATACGCCCTACCGTAAATAACCCCATACCGACGAACGAAAGCCAAAGAGATGCCTCTTGGGCCGATATGCCGGCATTTTCCGTAGCATAATTGATGAAAAAACTATTGATACCGGTTTGAGCTGCTATATACAAAAATAATGCTAAAAGCCCATATGTGAAGTTTTTATGTTTCCATAAACTTTTATGTATGGTAGTTTCCCCGTCTGCGTTCTTTTCCGTAGAATCGACCTCAGGTGTGATTTCGGGCAACTTTACCCGCGAAAATAGGAGGGCTACTAGTAAAGCTACTCCTCCGATAATAGCGTATGGCATCGAAATGTTTCCTCCGGTACCGTTTCCGAAGAGGAAATAGCCTCCGACCAGAGGACCGCATATCCAGCCCAATCCATTGAAAGACTGAGCTAAGTTGATTCTACGTTCGGCAGAATTTTTTTCTCCCAAAACCGTTACGTATGGATTTGCTGCCGTTTCCAGACAGGTCAATCCACAGCCGATGACGAAGAGTGAAAATAAGAAAAATTCGAATGATTTTATTTCTCCGCCCGGAATGAATAACAATGCTCCGCACCCATAAAGAAGTAAACCCGTCAGTACTCCAACTCTATATCCGAATCGTCGTATGATTTCTCCAGCCGGTAGAGCCATTAGAAAATATCCGCTATATACGACCGCTTGCACCAAAGCCGATTTTGTTTTATTGATACCCAATGCATCTTGAAAGTGTTTGTTCAAGACATCTAAAATGCTATGAGCAAATCCCCATAGAAAGAAGAGTGTTGTTATCAATAGAAAAGGTACTAGCAAATTTCTCCCGTCTGCCATTCGTACCAAACTTGTTTTTTGTTTCATTCATTTGTTTTTTGAAAGGATTTAACATTAAAGAAATCCCCGTCATTCAGGAATTTATTTTTTGCTGCGAAAATTTCTTTCATGACACGAGTTCTATGTGTTGGCCGATAATTTCTTTGCAGCCTCTTTTTCGTGTGTTGATAGTTTTTCGTCTGGATATGCTAGTAGAGCTTAAACATACGCTCCATTTGCTGCCATTTCTCTGACGATGATGCTCCCGGTTTGGCTTGTTGGAAAATAGACATATAATCTTCCCATTCTTGCTGGCGGGGCAGCGTGTTTAAGCGTTGCATGGCCTCGTCCCAGTCGAAATCGAGAGGCGTTTCTACAATCATGAATAGACGGCTTCCTAAAATATAGATTTCCATTTCGAGTATTCCTACTTCTCTGATACCCTCCAATATTTCGGGCCAGGCGTTTTCTTTAAGGTGCCGTTTGCGATATTCAGCAATCAGTTCGGGATTTTCTTTAAGATTGAGGGTCTGACAATATCTTTTAACGGGTTGGCTATATGACTGTACCCTATATCCTGTGTGCGGTGTTTCCATGTGTGTTTTAAGATTTAAGAGAAAAAAAGATTGTTAAGGCCTTAGGCCTTAACAATCTGTGGATTCTATTAGAGGACCTTGCGATAGAGATCAAGGATAATATCCCGGGTTACTTCGCGCGGATTACCGGGAGTGCAAACGTCGGCAATAGCCGAATCGGCCAACTTGGGCAGATCGCTCTCTTTGATTCCTAGTTCACTCAAATGCTGGGGTATTCCTACCCGTACAGCCAAGGATTTGACTGCGTCTACGGCTGCTTGAGCAGCTTCTTCTTTGCTCATACCGTCTTTGTAAACATTCATAGCTTTTGCAATGGTTACATATTTGTCGAGAGCTGCTGGGGCATTGAACTCCATGATGGTAGGCAGTAACAAAGCATTGGCAACGCCGTGAGGAATGTCGAATATTGCTCCGAGCGGGTGGGCCATACCGTGTACGACACCGAGGCCGACATTTGAGAATGCCATACCTGCGATATATTGAGCTACGGCCATACCGTTGCGAGCTTCCGGATTTTGAGGTTCGTTGACGGCTGTTTCCAGATAACGGTTGATCATTTCGATGGCTTTTATTTCGAACATGTCGCTCATTTCCCAAGCCCCTTTGGTAATCAACCCTTCGATAGCGTGAGTTAATGCATCGAGACCGGTTGCCGCTGTAAGGCTTTTGGGAAGAGTGTACATGAGTTCGGCATCGATAATGGCGATTGCGGGTATGTCGTTAGGATCGACACATACCATTTTCTTTTCGTTTTTCTCGTCGGTAATCACATAGTTGATGGTTACCTCTGCTGCTGTACCGGCGGTGGTGGGCAGGGCGATGATAGGTACCGATTTCTTTTTTGTATCAGCTACGCCTTCGAGAGAAACGACATCGCTGAATTCGGGGTTGTTGGTAATAATTCCGATCGCTTTCGATGTGTCGATGGACGAACCTCCACCGATAGCCAGAATAAAATCTGCACCCGATTCGGCAAATGCTTTTACTCCGGCTTTTACGTTTGCTACGGTCGGATTCGGTTTTATATCACTGAATATTTCATAAGGAATACCGGCTTCTTTCAGTACGTTGAGAACTTTATCGGCCACTCCGAATTTAATGAGATCCTTGTCTGTGGCGACAAATGCTTTGTGCAGTCCCAATCGTTTTATTTCTTTGGGCAATACTTCTCGGGCACCGGGGCCGAAGTATGAAACTTCGTTGAGAACAAATCTGTTGATCATAGTTTTTTAATAATGGTTTTGGGGTTAAATATTATTTGTAGATAGGTCCGTAAGCGGCACAAGCGCGATAGTCGGCACCTTCTTTATCCATACCGAATGCATTCCATGCAGAGGGACGGAAAATCTTGTCTTCCTCGACATTGTGCATGCATACAGGTATGCGAAGCATTGATGCCAATGTGATGAGATCGGCTCCGATATGACCGTAAGAAATCGCGCCGTGGTTGGCTCCCCAGTTATTCATTACCGAATATACATCTTTAAATGCCGGTTTATCGCACAAGCGGGGAGCGAACCATGTGGTAGGCCAGGTAGGATCGGTGCGTTTGTTGATGACCTCGAAAATTTCGGGAGCTACATCGACAGTCCAACCTTCGGCAATTTGCAATACAGGGCCGAGGCCTTTTACAAGATTGAGGCGGGACATGGTAACCGGCATACCTCCTTTCGACAAGAAATGAGAAGAATAACCTCCACCACGGAAATAATCCCGATCGGCTGGTAACCAACTGGTATTTTTCAAACAGGCCTCGGCGTCGGCATCGGTCATTTCCCAGCAAGGTTTCATACAAGCTTCCCCGGCTGCATTGATACTGGCTCCGGTTGCGTCGAGGGTCGTGGCACCCGAGTTGATGAGGTGTATGATACCGTTGGCGGCAAGACCGGTAAGTTCTTTGCCCGTAACACGTTTTACGGCTTCGGGACTCCAATAGGTACGTACATCGGAGAACATTTGTCCGCAGCCGGTCAAGAGCTTACCGAATAGCATGGCAACGCCGTTACAAGCATCGTTTTCGGTTGCCAATACATATGATTCACGAATGCCGTTCCAATCGAAAGTACTACACATAAGAGCTTCACTGAAATCGCCGTTGGGTTTCCAGTCTGTCCATTGGCGTTGGCCTTGAAAACCGGCGGCAATAGCATTGTGCCCGATAGCCTCTTCTTTGAATCCGAGTTCTTTCAATCTGGGGTTCCCGATCATCAAGTCACGTATTATGAGCGTCATTTTTACAACAAATTCCCAGTCGGCGTCTTTGGCGGGGCGGTCTTTTTGTTTTTCAGGACGATTTTTGTCCCATCCTTCATTGGGTTTACAATATTTTTCTACCCATGCCATTGCTTTTGCATATTCTTCTTTATCATAAATACCTTCGTCCATACGGCGGAGTATTTCCACTTCGTCCACGCTTTCATTGCGCATACCGAGGTATTCTTGGAAAAAGTCCTGATCGATGATGCTGCCTGCTATACCCATGCACTGGCTGCCTATCGACAAGTAACTTTCACCGCGCATTTGTGCGACGGCAATGGCGGAGCGAGCCCAGCGGAGAATCTTTTCGGCTACGTCTTCGGGGATAGTGTTGTCGTCAAGATCTTGCACATCGTGCCCGTAGATTCCGAATGCGGGTAATCCTTTTTGAGCGTGAGCTGCCAATACGGCTGCCAAATATACGGCACCGGGGCGTTCTGTACCGTTGAATCCCCAAACAGCTTTCGGCCAATACGGGTGCATATCCATGGTTTCGGAACCGTAACACCAACAGGAGGTAACCGAAATGGTCGCACCGACGCCTTCGCGTTCGAATTTGGCCTGGCAGGCCGCCGTTTCACCGACACGGCCTATTGTGCCGTCGGCAATAACACATTGCACCGGTGTACCGTCGCTATACTTTACATTACTTGAAATAAGCTCTGCAACTGCTTTTGCAAGGTTCATCGTTTTTTCTTCGAGGCTTTCTCTCACGCCACCCTGACGTCCGTCAATAGTCGGACGAATACCGATCTTTGGATAGTTTTTCATATAGTTTTTCAGATTTAAAGTATCGAAATTTTTCGATCAAATATTTTCACAAACAAAGAAAGAAATATTTCTCAACATATCCAAGCAAAAGGCGGCGCTTTGTGATGTCGGAATACTTATATTTGAGAATCTTTGAGGGTGATTAACATAAAAGGCCAGTAATATTTACCGGCCTTTTATGTTTGGTTTTTTTGATGATTATAGTTTATATCCCCAATCTTTCAGTGCGAAATCCCAATTTTCCTCGACGATATGCACTGTTTCCGGGTCATAGTTATATTTATTTTTTTTGTAACCCTTTTTCCCGTTGATATAAGCTTCGATTTGGGGACGGGCTTTTTCAAATCCCGGTAAAGAAAGTGTCTCGTAAATTTTTTGTGTCATTTCGAGCGAGTTTTGCTCGAAATCTTCAAACTTTATTTCGATGAGATTTCCTTCGGGTATAAGTTTCTTATCTTCTTGATAACGGAAATAAAGGTCGGTATATACCTTGATGATATTGTCGACAATTTCTTTTTCGGAGATATCTTGGAGTTTCAAGGGTTGTATGGTGTTGGTGAAGAAATTGCGTGTCGATTCGAAAACGGTATACGGGTTCCGCATCAAGTAAATGAATTTGGCATCGGGAAACATTTCGAGTAACGTTTTAATCCGTCCTGTATGGGGGGGATTTTTTGAGAGAAAACGTTCTCCTCGTGTATTCCATAGAGAGATTTTGATGAGCCGTTCGAATGTTTTTTTGAACTCATCGATTTCATCTCTCGTCGCATCTTCGAAAAGGAGATATTTTTTACTATACTCTTGCGTATAATGTGGATAGAACCAAAAGTTGTAGAACGTATAGGGGCTCATGTTTACGAGCGCAAATTCTTCTTCTTGCGGTTGATCGGCTTTCAATTCCATATTGTCGGTAGGCCGTTTCTTAGGAATAGCCATAGCAGCCATTTTCTTGAAGACCGGTTGTCCGAAAAGCATCATGTGGGGAAATACCGTCTGGTAGGTGGTATTGTATCCGAATTGCTTATCTTGTGAAAGTACGTTGTGGACAAAAGTTGTCCCACTGCGCCAATGACCGAGAATGAATACCGGGGCATTTTCAATGGATTTATCGGCTAGTCTCTTATTGTAACGACGGTTTTCGATTCCGTTCGTTAGACTTAATATACGACAAAGGGCCTTGGTAAGGTGATATTTGGTTTTATATCCCTTGTCGATTTTGCGACCGGCTGTTACTTCGTGAAATGTTTTCCAGTCTGCCCCAATCAAGGTATTTACCGGTAACTTTTGAAAATTGAATCCCATGTTCAAAGTTTTATATTGATAATATCTTCGATCGTGGCGGCCAAATGTTGCTGGCACACTGTGCAGTAGTCTTTGTTTTTATCGACAGGTTGGATCGAATCTTCGGCAATGGCTATGGTAAAGGCATTGTCGACTGTTATTTCGCCATACAGATCGATACATATCGTAATAATACCTTTCCGGGTAAGTTCGGTTGCAATGGCAGCAAATGCTGCGGTTTGGGATTTCCCGTCGATACCTAATTTTTGAGCGTCGAGTACAATGGCAAAGTGTCCGGTATCGAAGAATCTGCGCTCCAAGAGGTAGGCACATTCCCGTTGCACAGAGAGGTTGTTGCCGGCGATGATAAAGAGTTTGCCTGCTTGACCGATAAGTCTTTCCCGTTCACTGTCCGATACCAAAGAAATACCGTCGCGTGTTTTTTTACGGTCTTCTTCGGTTACAGCCGAGGAAAGATCGGAACTGTTCACTTCGTCTATGATCATACCCACGGCACTTGTATTGTTGGTAATTGGGTCGATGAGTATGAAGGAGCCGCAGTTTTTGTTTTGCTTGTAAGAATCGAAAAACAGGGGTTTGTTCGAGACGAATACGGCGCGGGCTATTTCATTCAGACTCATTGTTTCGGCCATAGATTGCTCCATGGTGTTGACATCGACTTTGTATTTGATTTGGTCGATGTGAACGCGAGTGGTATTTGTCGTCTGCTTGATAAAATATTGTTGGTCTCGCTGCATGGGTTTTTCGTCCATCCATACGAGCATGGCTTCGAAGTTTCGGCTGATGTGGGGAATATTGTCGGGGTGTACGAGCATTTCCCCGCGGGATAGGTCTATCTCGTCTTCGAGTGTTATGGTGATGGATTGAGGCGAAAATGCTTCATCGAGTTCACCATCGTATGTTACGATCGATTTGACATGAGATTTTTTACCTGACGGGATTGCCATTACTTCATCGCCTTTGCGTACGATGCCCGAAGCGATACGGCCGGAGAATCCCCTGAAATTGAGATTGGGACGTAACACGTATTGTATGGGGTAACGGAAATCTTTCAGATTGTGGTCGTTTGCGATGTGTACGGTTTCGAGAAAATCCAATAGTGATGTACCTTTATACCACGGCATATTCTCAGATTTCTCGACAACATTGTCTCCATTGAGGGCGGAGAGGGGAATACATGTAATATCGGGTATGGCTAACGGGGCAACAAACTTCTTGTACGTATCTACGATTTCGTCAAACGTCTTTTGGTTGTATTGTACCAAGTCCATTTTATTTACTGCCAGGACGATATGTTTGATTCCCAGCAGCGACACGAGGTAAGTGTGCCGACGGGTTTGGGTGATGACTCCTGTACGTGCGTCGACCAATATAATTGCCAGATTGGCCGTCGATCCGCCGGTAATCATGTTGCGCGTATATTGTTCGTGTCCCGGAGTATCTGCGATGATGAATTTCCGTTTATTTGTAGAAAAATAGCGGTAGGCAACATCGATAGTAATCCCTTGTTCGCGTTCAGCTTTCAATCCATCAAGAAGGAGAGCGTAATCAATATTTCCTCCTGCATTACCTACTCGTTTGCTGTCTCGTTGAAGGGCATCGAGCTGATCTTCATACAATTTTTTGCTATCGAAGAGAAGTCGGCCTATAAGGGTCGATTTTCCATCGTCGACCGATCCTGCCGTCAATAACCGTAACTGGTCTTTTTTCTCATCTTGGTCGAGAAACTCTTTTATATCCAGCTTATTTATATTTGTTTCGTTCATGTTTTCTCAATGGCTTAGAAATATCCTTCACGTTTTTTTTGTTCCATACTGGCTTCTTGGTCAAAGTCGATAACTCGTGTAGTTCGTTCGCTTTTTGTTGTCGTCATCATTTCTTCGACGATTTTTTCTATTGTATCGGCTTCCGATTCGATAGCGCCTGTGAGCGGATAACAACCGAGGGTACGGAAACGGACTTTCATCATTTGTGCTTGTTTGCGATATGCTTCGGGCATACGGTCGTCGTCGACCATGATGAGATTCCCGTCGATATTGACGATGGGTCGTTCTTTGGCAAAATATAGGGGAACGATAGGAATATTTTCGAGACGGATATATTGCCAAATGTCTAATTCGGTCCAGTTCGAGAGCGGGAATACACGTATCGACTCGCCTTTGTGTACGCGGGTATTATAGATATCCCATAATTCGGGTCTTTGATTCTTGGGATCCCATTGATGGAAACGATCTCTGAAAGAGAAAATTCGTTCTTTGGCTCTGGATTTCTCTTCGTCGCGACGGGCACCTCCGAAAGCGGCGTCGAATTTGTATTTGTCCAAAGCGTGGAGCAAAGCCTGGGTCTTCATCAGGTCGGTATGAACTTTACTGCCATGCGTAAACGGCCCTACACCGGCTTCGTATGCTTCTTTATTGTATTCTACGATTAGGTTCCAGTTGTGTTCTTGGGCGTACTTGTCTCGAAATTCTATCATTTCTTTGAATTTCCATTTCGAGTCGATGTGCATTAGGGGGAAAGGTACTTTTCCGGGAGCAAAAGCCTTTTCGGCCAGCCGTACCATGACCGACGAGTCTTTGCCTATGGAATATAACATAACCGGATTTTCAAATTCGGCAGCCACTTCCCGTATGATATGAATCGATTCCGATTCCAATTCTTTCAAGTGGCTCAGTTTGTATTCTGACATTATTATTTGTTTTTCTGATTGTCTCGTTATTTCAATGCCGCAAATGTAGCTATTTCTCTGAAAGCAAGGAAATCCTATATGGGCTTTATTTGAGGAATAATGATTTTTTTGAGTAAATTTATGCTTTCTTCCAGTGAGCAGGCCGAAGTATCAATGGTTATGGCAGGATTGAGTGGCGCTTCGAACGGAGCGGATATGCCTGTAAAGTTTTTTATTTCTCCTTGTCGGGCTTTCTTGTATAACCCTTTGACATCTCTTTCTTCGCAAACTTCCAGAGGTGTATTTACATAAATTTCGAAAAAATCGTCTTTCCCGATTATATCGGCGGCCATTTGTCGTATTTGTTCTGTCGGGCTGATAAATGCAGCGATTGTTACGACTCCGCAATTGACAAATAGTTTGGCAACTTCTGCTATGCGACGTATGTTTTCTACCCGATCGGCTTCGGTAAATCCCAAGTTGTTGTTGATGCCGGTACGGATATTGTCGCCATCGAGGATACGGCATAATATACCGCTATTGTATAACTCGCGTTCGAGTGCTATGGCCAAAGTGCTTTTACCTGATCCGGAAAGACCGGTGAACCATAACATGATACCTTTTTGCCCAAGTAGTTTTTCCCGATCATTGCGTTGCAGCATGCGATCGAATATCGGGTATATATGTTTTTCCATCTTTTTTCTGAAATGTTTATTTATTCCACTATGAACCAGGGGTTGTGAAGATCTTCTTTGTTGTAACTGATAGGGGTTTTTCTATCAGTGTGAAAAATATTTTTACCTGTAGCACGAGCTATGGCATGACCGGCGGCCGTATCCCATTCCATTGTAGGTGCAAATCTAGGGTATATATCCGCAGCACCCTCACATACTAAACATATTTTCAAGGAACTGCCTATCGATACGATTTCGATTTCATGGTGTTTTTTACGCAGGTCGTTTATAAATACTTCTGTTTCGGGTGAAAGGTGGGAGCGTGATGCAACAACTGTATAAGGACGTTGCGGATCGGATTGCGGTAGTGGACAAGACAATGAAATCAAGTTTTGAAAAGAACCGTTTTCTTGTAAATCGGTAATGTCGTCTACCCGGTAACCACCTGAATTGATCTCTCCGAAATAAAGACTTTTTTTTATCGGTACGTAAATAACGCCCAAAGTCGGCAAACCGTTTTCGACCAACGCAATGTTTACGGTAAATTCACCGTTTCGTTTTATAAATTCTTTTGTTCCGTCGAGCGGATCTACAATCCATAATTTCTCCCATTTTTTCCGTTCCTCGAAAGGTAAAGCCTTTTTTTCTTCGGTGAGGATAGGATAGGGGGTAGATTTGAGGTGCTTTTCGATCGTGGCATCAGATGTTTTGTCGGCGATTGTCAATGGTGAATTATCGGCCTTGTATTCGATATCGAAGTCGTTTCCCGGATTGTTGTAGATACGACGAATGTCCGCCCCGGCCTCTAATGCAGCGCGTATAGCAAGCAATAATAAATTTTCGGTAGTCATGATAAGAAAAATACATCTACTGATTTGCAAATATACGAATAATTTATGGAAATAGGGGAATTTATGCATAACAGGGAAAATTTTTTTACAGAAAAGCCTTGCAGGGTATTGTGTAAAGGTGTAAATTTGCTACCAAACAAAAAGTATATTTTTCTTTCAAAAGTAAAATAGTGCAGATGTTTAATGCCTTCGATGTAAAAATGAGGAGGTTTGGAATGTGTAATAAATTCGTACTTATAGTTTCTATAATCTTATTTATGTCGTCTTGTACCATGCGTGATAAAACCCATACATATGTATCGATAAAAACCGATTTTGGAGAAATTGTTGTGAAGTTGTATAATGATACACCGGGACATAGAGATAATTTTATTAAGTTGGTGAATAGTGGTTTTTATGAGGATTTGTTATTTCATAGAGTGATAAAAGACTTTATGATACAAGGCGGCGATCCCGATTCCCGGCAGGCCGGGTCCGAGCAATCTTTGGGTACAGGTGGGCCAGGGTATACGATTCCGGCAGAATTCACACCGTCTCATTTCCATAAAAAAGGTGCGTTGGCGGCAGCTCGTCAAGGAGATAATGTAAATCCAAGAAAAGAATCTTCGGGGTCGCAGTTTTATATTGTTACCGGAACTATTTTTACCGATGGTCAGTTGGCTTCGATGGAACAGCAATTGACCCGGCGAAAAGAGGAAATGGTATTCCAATCGTTGTTATCGAAGCGTCGCAAAGAGATTATGCAATACCGTTTGGAAAGAAATCAGACTGCATTATCGGAATTACAGGATAATCTCATAAAAGAAACGAAAGAGATTATGAAGAAAGATGGAGTCGTACGTTTTTCTCCCGATCAGAAGCAGGCCTATACGACAATCGGAGGATCTCCGCATTTGGACGGTGATTATACGGTTTTCGGAGAGGTGGTCGAAGGTTTTGATGTCTTGGATCGAATACAATCTGTCCCGACTCGTAATGGAGACCGGCCGGAACATGATATAAAAATGAGCATGAAAGTTTTGGATTGAAGATAAGTGATAACCGTAAATAAATATCAATTTCTCAATGGATTGAGACTGTTGCATCATGCCGATAGCAATACGCGAATGGTCGCTATAAATCTGTTGTATGATGTGGGGGCTCGGGACGAGTCTCCGGATTGTACGGGTTTTGCGCATCTTTTTGAGCATCTTATGTTTGGCGGGTCGCTTCATATCCCCGATTTCGATACGGCGTTGCAAAAGGCCGGAGGTGAAAACAATGCATGGACGAGTAATGACATTACAAATTATTATACGATAGTTCCCCGGCAAAATGTAGAGACTGCCTTTTGGTTGGAATCCGACCGAATGTTGGGGTTGGATTTTTCCCAACATAGCCTTGATGTGCAAAAGGCCGTTGTTATGGAAGAGTTCAAGCAACGGACATTGAATCAACCTTATGGGGATATTCCTGCCATTATACGGGAATTGGCTTATCGGGAGCATCCTTACCGCTGGCCGGTGATAGGCCGGGATATATCTCATATAGAGAAAGCTACGCTCGAAGATGTAAGATCTTTTTTTTATAACCATTATGCTCCCAATAATGCAATTTTGGCAGTGGTCGGCGATATTTCTTTTGAAGAGGTTTTGCGCTTATCCGAAAAGTGGTTTTCTCCTATTGAGAAAAGAAATATAGCACCACGTTGTATCTTGCCTGAGCCGGAGCAGGAAGCGCCTCGCTATAAAGAGGTTGTCAGAGACATCCCTTCTGATGCCATCGTGAAAGCTTATCATATGGGCCGACGATGCGATGCCGATTATCAGACCTGTGATTTGATGTCGGACATACTGTCAAACGGTCGTTCTTCCCGCTTATTTCGCCGTTTGGTTATGGAAAAGTCGCTTTTTACCAGTATAGATGCAAGCATTACGGGTGATATTGACGCGGGTCTTTTTTTGATAAATGGCCGATTGAATCAAGGTGTCTCGTTACAACAGGCCGACGAGGCCATAGAGGAGGAGTTGGGGCGACTTTGCAGGGAATCAGCCTCGGAACAGGAAATCAGTAAAATGGTGCATAAGTTCGAGACGGGATATCTTTTTTCAAATTTGAGTTATGTCGACAAGGCTGCGAATTTATCTTATTTTGAGTTGATAGATGCTGCCGAATCGATAGACAGGGAAGTCGAGAAATATTATCGTATCACGCCGGAATCGTTGCAAAAGACGGCACAAGCGGTATTTAGAGCCAATAATATGTCTACGTTGTATTACAAAGCTCAGAATAGTTGTTGAATACAGCACAATATGATTTGATGAAAAAGTAAGATAAAACTTACATGTAAGGAGGATAAAAATTATGCGATTTAAATTAGTGCTATCTGTACAGACGGAGCTGTCGGGAAATATTTTGCCGGTAAGTTATCAGTATGAATTATCGTCGTGTGTACACAGAATCTTGACAGAAGATAGAGGGGCTTATGAGCAATGGTTGGGTATGAATGGTTTTTTGCCGGAAATGAATACCCGGTATAAACTGTTGTCGGTATCGAATTTTTATATACCCAAGATAAAGGTGGAAGAAGACCGTCTGTATGTTTTGGCCAAAAGGGTACAGTTATGGATTTCGACCTTGCCTGAGCGGGGAAGCGAAGAATTTATAAGAAGAGCCTTTCAGGGCAGAGATATATTGGTCGGAGACAGGAAGTCTCAGGTAGCTTTCAAAATAGATGAAATCTATAAAAGCGAGCCGGTGGAATATACCGAAACGATGACTTATTTATCGCTTTCGCCTATTGTCGTTTCCTGTATGAGAACAAATCGCAGTTTCGAATATATCGGTCCTGAATCACCCGACTATGAAGAACTGTTGCTGCATACGATATTGGAAAAATACAGCTATTTTTATGGAAAAGATTTCCCGTATGAAAGCAATTTTAAATTTGAACTGATAGCCCCGCCTAAGCGTAAAGGTATATTTATAAAGCGGTTTACGAGAGAAGAATCTAAGGTCATAGGTTATATGTGCAAGTTCAGACTTACGTTGCATCCGGTTTTGCAACAGCTCATACACAACACGGGGCTGGGCGATAAGATAAGTCTTGGTTTCGGTTGCATTGAAATCTATGAATAGGCGAAAACGTCAGAAAAAAGCGTAAAATATCTTTTCAAGCGAAAAAATGCCGGGATTTGTTATGAATAACCGAAAATTTTTCTTTCTTTTGTAAGACAAAAATACATCTTATTTAAACTTTTGTATAATGGAACCTCAAGATATTCTTTCTTCGGAAGATAGCGTACTGGGAAAAAATATGTCAAATACAGCTGATAATAATGTGGTAACAGATTCGGAAATGAATGCTGTTTCCTCTTCTGTGGATTCTCCGGAGGTGGTATGTGAAGCAGCACCATCCGATTCGGAGGTAGTACGTGCAGATTCTATTTCGGGTATTTATTCACGGGAGCAGATTATAGAACGTATCAAGGCTCTTTTGGAAATGCCTGTCGAAGAAGTAAAAGATGAGATAGATGCATTGAAGCAGTTGTATTATAAGCAACGGAAAAATGAAATAGAAGAGGCTCATCGGAAATATGATGAAAAAACAGATGGAGAAAAAGGAGAGTTCCAGATTCCGTTTGATTCTTTGGAAGATACTTTAAAAGGCCTTTTGAATGTATTCAAAGAGAAAAAGGCTGCATATATAGAGGCCATAGAAAAGGAAAAAGAAGAAAATTTGGCACGTAAACACGCTATTCTCGATGAGATTAAGGGCTATCTTCAAGATCCGGATAATATCGGTAAATATTATAATGATTTCAAGGAACGGCAACAGGCGTTTAAAGAAATTGTAAATGTCCCGGCATCGGCAGTCAGCGAATTGTGGAAAAATTTTCAGACATACAGCGAGAATTTCTATGATTTGTTGAAGATACACAAAGAGTTGAGAGATTATGATTTCAAGAAAAATCTCGAACAAAAAATTTCTCTTTGCGAACAAGCGGAAGCTCTTGCTGAGAATACCGATATATTAGATGCGTTTAAAATATTGCAGAGTCTTCATGAGGAATGGCGTGGCATAGGACCGGTTGCGAAAGAAATGCGTGAAGAGATATGGAATCGTTTCAAAGAGGCATCGACTGTGATTAACAAACGCCACCAACAATATTTCGAAACGATAAAAGCTACGGAACAAGCCAATGAGCAGTCGAAGATTGCTTTATGCGAAGAGATAGAAGCTATTGATTTGTCTTCTTTGCAATCATTTTCCGCATGGGATGAAATGACCAAAAAAGTCTTGGATATGCAAGAACGTTGGAAAGCTGTCGGGTTTGCATCTCGAAAGGTAAATGCACAGCTGTTCGAACGATTCAGGAAATCCTGCGATTTGTTTTTCTCCCGTAAAGCCGATTATTATAAATCGGTTAAAGATACAATGTCTGTCAATCTCGAAAAGAAAAGAGCCTTATGTGAACAAGCAGAGGCCTTGAAAGAGAGTACAGATTGGCGTGCTGTTTCGGATAAGTTGACACAACTCCAAAAAGAGTGGCGCACGATAGGGGCTGTTCCTCGCAAGTATTCCGATACCGTATGGAAACGATTTACAGAGGCATGCGATTACTTTTTTGAACGGAAGAAGCAGGAATTTGCCTCAAAGAGAAGCGAAGAGCAGGACAATCTCTCGGCCAAACAAGCTGTCATCGAAAAATTGAATGCCATAGATGAGACGTTGGATAAAAATGAAGGATTGGTACAGGTCAGAGCATTGATGGCCGAATGGGCTGCGATAGGTCATGTTCCCTTTAAAGAAAAAGATAAGTTACGTAAACAATATCAAACGGCTCTTGATTCACATTTCAAACGCTGGAACATGAAAGAGACTCGGAATCGATTGGATGCGTTCAGTAATACAGTTGAGGAGTTAGCCTCTTCCGATCAAGCCCAAAACAAACTTTATCGCGAACGAGAACGTTTGATGCGGGCCTATGAGGGTCTGAAAAATAATTTGCAAACCTATCAAAATAATATGGGTTTTCTCAATGTTTCTTCCAAGTCGGGAAATAAAATGATAGAAGATTTGGAACGGAAGATTGAAAAATTAAAAGATGATATGCAGTTGATCGCCCAAAAAATAGGGCTGATCGATGAAAAATTACAGTAATACGGTATAATATCCGTATCGGATTTTTCGTTATCATATCATAAACCTATTATTATGATAAGGAAAGGTTTCGGTCATTTAATTAGTAAACTAATAACCTTAGGCGACTTTGTGTGTCTCAATGTCGCCTTTTTGCTTTTATTATATTTTTATCCCGATACCTTTACCGATGCCCTTTCGAGAAGAATCGTTTGCCTTTTATTGAATTTGTCGTATTTGCCCATAGCCTTTTTTTTCAGGTATGTACATAATATGCGTATCGTGTGCATCGACCGATTGCTGCTGATAGCATCGGAATCGGTTTTTTTCTCCTTTTTGGTATTTTCGGCATGTATGGCATGTGTGAAAGTCTATATCGATTCGACGAGATTGTTACTGCTTTTTGCCTTTTTCTTCTGTATCTTGAATCTTTGGTGGTTGTTATCGAACCGGATACTTCGATATATTCGCAGTCGCGGATATAATTTCAAACGTGTCGTTATCGTCGGTGCAGGTCCGGCGGGGATTTCTTTGTATAATGAGTTGCAATCCGATGCAGGATATGGTTTCCGCTTCTTGGGCTTTTTCGATAATGATATGTCTTTTGAGAAATTCGTTCCGCAGTTTAGGGGAGATATAGGAGCGGTCGGGACGTTTTGTCTCGATAATCAAGTCGATGAAATATATTGCGCATTACCCGATAAAGAGAATAGGAAGATTATAGATTTGTTGTATTTCTCGGAACAAAATGGAATCCGTTTCTTTATTTTGCCGGAAATATCACAGTATATACCTCGACGGCTGCATTATCAGATAATGGGGAATATACCATTACTTTCGATTTGCAAAGAACCGTTGCAAAGGTGGACAGGGCGATGTGCGAAACGATTTTTTGACTTCCTTTTGTCTTTGTTCATTACTTTGTTGGCCCCTATATGGTATTTGCCGATTGCATTCATGGTAAAGCTCTCTTCTCCCGGCCCAGTTCTTTTTCGGCAGAAACGTACCGGATATATGGGAAAAGAGTTTAATTGCTTAAAGTTTAGGACAATGCGTATTAATGTAGATGCCGATAAATTGCAAGCAACCGCCAACGATCCGCGTATTACGCGAATCGGACATTTTTTACGTAAAACAAGCCTCGATGAACTGCCGCAAATTTTTAATATTTTAAAGGGAGATATGTCTTTTGTCGGGCCGCGCCCTCACATGTTGAAGCATACCCGAGATTATTCTGCCATTATAGAAAAATATATGGTACGCCATTTCGTGAAACCCGGTCTTACCGGTTGGGCGCAGATCAACGGTTACAGGGGAGAAACTCGGGAATTGTGGCAGATGGAAAAAAGGGTCGAATATGACATTTGGTATATCGAAAACTGGAACATCTTATTGGATTTGAAAATAATATTTCTCACCTTTGTTCTCTTATTGAAAGGCGATGAGAACGCCGTATAAACCGCGGTAACGATATGAAGATAGCGATAGTAGGGACAGGATATGTAGGGTTGGTCTCGGGGACATGCTTTGCCGAGATGGGTATAGATGTAACCTGTGTAGATGTAGATGCGAATAAGATAGAAGGGCTGTTGCAAGGAAAAATTCCTATTTATGAACCGGGGCTTGACGAACTGGTTTTACGCAACACCCGGGAAGGTCGGTTACATTTCACGACCGATTTGTCCCAATGTATCGATGACGTAGAAATAGTTTTCTCTGCGGTAGGCACACCTCCCGACGAAGACGGCAGTGCCGACCTTCAATATGTATTGTCGGTAGCCCGCACATTCGGTCGTCATATCAAGAAATATACCATATTGGTTACCAAGAGTACCGTCCCTGTGGGAACGGCTCGGAAAGTAAAGAAAGTCATAGAAGAAGAATTGGAGAAGCGAGGTGAGAATATCCCTTTCGATGTTGCCTCCAATCCGGAGTTTCTCAAAGAAGGAGCCGCCA
>OJMI01001268.1_pt1 | contig 28804 bp, 19 predicted proteins | sample 1597131 | NCBI WGS metagenome assembly OJMI01 (sample SAMEA2452116, study PRJEB22498) | human gut metagenome | reverse complement strand
TGTCCAGATCGAACCGCCCGCCACGCTGTTCGAGCCGGCTCCGACGACCTCCATTCCCAACAACCTGAAGCGGAAGCAGTACGGCCCGACGATCGCCTACAAGGTTTTCGAGGACCTGATGCTGAACTATACCTCGAATGCGTCCGCATACCCCTCGATGGATCCGGCCGATTATTACGTGCTCGACCGGGGGACGTTGCTGGGCAACCGCTGGAGCGGCAAACCGAAGAAATACGACCGGATGACCATCACCTCGATCGGGGACAAGGTGGTCGATAACAGCCTCTATTCGTCGGATTATACCCGGTGGATACAGCGGGAGGACGATTTCTCCTTCTCCTGGATCTACGGGGGCGACATCGTGGATGCCTCGCGCATCCGTCTGGAGTTTCATGCCATCGATGAACGCATGCTGGTCAAGAGGACGGCAAACGGTCTGGAGGTCGAGTTCTACGACCACATGGGCAATCAGTATGTAAACTGCAACAACGTGGCCGGGGAGACCGCCGACGGAGAGATGGTCGGAATCGCTGCGATGAACCTGCAGAAGAAAGGGGTCGGCCAGGCCGATCCGGACGAGATCGTCACGGCCCGTTCCGACGGTGCCACGGTCCGTTTTACAGTCTATGAGAAGGTCGCCTCTTCGTCCACGGTCGGTTATGAGAACTTCAGCTATGAGGTTGAACCTGTGCTTACGGCCCGTCTGAACGACATGCTCGGAACGGTTCCGGCCGACGATTTCCTCTTCGTGACCGGCCTAAGGACGAAATACGTGCTCCATGTGGACAATACCCGTGAGATCGACAATCTGGCCGTTGCGCTGCGCAAGGGGGACGGAACGATCGAGCTTCGGGGAATCTTCCAGGGGACCCTGCAGCCGACGCTCGTGTCGAAGAGGGTCGATCTGGATCCCGACCAGGTGCTCGACATGAAGGGCAGCGACTGTACGGGTGACTACATCGACGATCTGGCCTTCCTGATGAAGGACAATTTGGTCCGGATCTATACATGCGATTTCGGGGACGATCAGCAATTCGAATACCTCCGGTCGATCCCCGACTGCGGCAAAAACAGCCGGAAGATTCTGGCAACCCGTTGGACCACTTATTACAAAAACGAATAACGATCGGAAATGAGAATAGTGCATTATTTGCTGTTCGCCCTTTTGGCGTGTGTGCAGTTGATTGGATGCGGGAGCGGCGCCCGGACCTTTTCCATCCAGGGCGATACGTTCCTGCTCGACGGGGATTCCGTGGTTCTCCGCAGCGGGGAGATTCACTTCGACCGGATCCCCAAGGCTTACTGGCGGCATCGTCTTCAGATGCTCCGGGCAATGGGACTCAATACGGTATGTACCTACCTCTTCTGGAACAAGGCGGAACCGGAGCAGGACCGGTTCGATCAGCGGAATTTCGATGATATGGCGGAGTTCTGCCGGTTGGCGCAGGAAGAGGGCCTTTGGGTCATTCTGCGTCCGGGACCGTATGTCTGTGCGGAGTGGGATATGGGCGGACTTCCCTGGTGGCTGCTTCGGAAAGAGGGGATCGGTCTGCGCTCGCAGGATCCCTATTTCCTGGAGCGTACCCGGAAGTACCTGAACAAGGTGGGTGAGACCCTGGCTCCCCTGCAGATTACGCAGGGAGGTCCCATCCTGATGGTCCAGGTCGAGAATGAGTATGGCCACTGGGGAACGGATACGACCTATCTGGGAATCATCCGCGACTATCTTGTCGAGTCGGGCTTCGACGTGCCGATGTTCCAGTGCGACTATTTCGCCCGCCTGGTCGATCGGCGCGAGGATCTCTTCTGTGCCGCGAATTTCGGGACGCACGAGGATCCCCGCGTTGCGCTGGATTCGCTCCGGAGCGTCATGCCGCAGGGTCCGCTGTTTGTTGCGGAGTTCTATCCCGGATGGCTGGACCATTGGGGAGAAAGGCACGGCCGGGTGGCGACCGATGCCGTGATCCGGCAGTTGGACTATTTCGAGAACCATCGGGTGTCGTACAACTTCTATATGGTTCATGGCGGCACGTCGTTCGGCCTCTGGAGCGGGGCCAATTTCAATGTCGGCGGGCATTACGATCCGCAGACTTCGAGCTATGACTACGATGCTCCGATCAGTGAGGCCGGTTGGGCGACTCCGAAATACGAGGCAATACGCACTTTCCTCCAGCAACGGCTGCCTGAAGAGACGTTCCCGGCTGTTCCGGAGCGTCCGCAGACGATGGCCGTGGCCGAGTTCACGCTCGAAGAGACAGCTCCCGTGCTGGAAAACCTTTCCCGCCCCGTTCTCGACGATACGCCCCGCAACATGGAACATTACGGACAGGGGTTCGGCTATGTCGTCTATTCGACGACCCTGCCTCGGGACGCCTCCGGCAGCATCGTTTTCGAAGGCGTTCATGATTTTGCCGTCGTGTTGCTCGACGGGAAGGTGATCCGGACGCTGGATCGCCGGAAAAACGAGACGGTCTGTGAGTTGCCGGCAGGCCGGATGCACGGGGAGGCCGAACTTTCGGTTATCGTGGAGGCGATGGGCCGGGTCAATTCGGATGTCTATCTGGGTGACCGGAAGGGACTGGTCGGGCCGGTTGTGCTCCAGAACGGGACGAAGCGTATGCCGCTCGAGAAGTGGCGGATCCATACCGCCCCGTTGCAGAACGATCAGGCTCCCGCAGGTCTCGAATTCTCCCCGATGACCGTTCTGCCCGATCAGCCGGCCTATTATCGGGGATGGTTCGAGGCGGACGAGGCGAAGGACACCTTCCTCGACATGCAGAACTGGGGCAAGGGTGTGGTCTGGGTAAACGGCCATTGTCTGGGCCGGTTCTGGAACATCGGTCCGACGCAGACGATGTACCTCCCCGCCCCGTGGATCGTGCCGGGACGAAACGAAGTGGTGGTTCTCGACCTCCTCACTCCGTCGAAACCCGCATTGCAGGGCCTTGAAAATCCGATTCTGGACGATTGCAGGGAATAACGGTTTTGTCTTATGAAAAAGACGTTCGAATCTTTGCTTGCCGTACTTTTCGTCTTGTGCGGGAGCGCCTCGTTCGGGGCGGAGAAGGCTCCGGTGGACTATGTCAATATGTTTATCGGGAGCTGCGGCCCTCACGTGACCGAATACGGCGGGACGACGCCGGCCGTGAGCGATCCGTTCGGGATGACCCAGTGGTGCGCGGCGACCCGGCTCAACAAGATCTCCGCGACCATGTACCACCATGCCGACGACCGGCTGATCGGGTTCATGGGAACTCACCAGCCCGCGATCTGGATGGGCGATTACGGCTATTTCACGATGATGCCCCAGAGCGGCGTTTTGCGGACCGATCCGGAACAGCGGGCCGTCCCCTTGGAGCGAGACACCGAATGCGGTACGCCGTATTATTACACGGTCAGCCATACCGAACCCGACGGAAGCCGGATCCGGACCGAATTCACGGCTACCTCGCGCAGCTCCTTCTTCCGTTTCGCCTATGCGGACAGCGGGGCCCCGATGCTCATGATCGAGGCCGGCCGCATGTGCGAGGGCGGGGGGATCGAGATTATTCCCGAGCGGAACGAGATCTGGCTCTACAACAAGGAGCGGTTCGATGCCCATCTCGGACCGCGGCTCTACCGGTTTGCCTGCTATTACGTGCTGAGGTTTTCGGAACCGTTCGCCGATTTCGGAACCTGGGCCGACGGGACCGTCAGCGAGGGCCGGCGGAGCGATGCCGCCCCGAATGTCGGCGGTTATGTCCGTTTCGCCTCGGATGTCCGGACGGTCGAGGTGCGCATCGGCTCGTCGTTCATCGATTACGCGCAGGCTGCCGATAACCTCGACCGCGAGATCGGTCGGGAGCGGACCTTCGAGCAGGTGAAGGCCTCCGGCCGGGATCGATGGAACCGGGAGTTGTCGCGGGTTTCGATCAAGGGGGCGTCGGAGGATGACCTCACGGTCTTCTATACGGCCTTCTTCCGCACGCTGCAGTACCCTCGGGAGTTCTCGGAATACGGAAGGTATTACAGCCCCTTCGACGAGCGCATACATGAAGGGACCTCCTACACTGCCTACTCCCTGTGGGATACCTTCCGGGCCCAGCATCCGTGGCTGCAGCTGGTCCAGTCGGAACGGGTCGATGCGATGGTCCGGTCGTTGGTGCAGATGTACGAGGAGTCCGGATGGATTCCCAAGTGGGCGAATCCGACCTTCACCAACATCATGATCGGCACCCATGCCGACGCCGTGATTGCCGACGCCTATGTCAATGGATTCCGGGGTTATGATCTGGAGGCTGCCTACCGGGCCATCCGCAAGGATGCCTTCACTCCGCCGACGCGCGACGAACACTATCGCTGGGGAGACCGCGATTTCTGGAACGGCGGCTACGAGGCCCGCGCCGGCCTGACCCACTACATGAAGGCGGGGTACGTTGCGTCGGACAGGACCGACGAGTCGGTGGCCTCGACGCTCGAATATGCGCTGGACGACTATTGCATCGCCCAGATGGCCAAGGGGCTTGGGCACATGGAGGATTATCGGGTCCTGATGGAACGGTCGCGGAACTACAGGAATCTCTACAACCCGCAGACCGGATTCTTTCAGGCACGCCGGAGTTCCGGGGAGTGGGATGCCGATGATGTCGGATTCACCGAAGGGGCCAACTGGACCTATCGCTTCTGCGTGATGCAGGATGTTCCGGGGCTGATCGAACTCATGGGCGGGCGCGACGCCTTCGTGAAGGCTCTCGACGAGAACTTCGACAAGGGGCACTACCGCCACGACAACGAGCCAGGACACCATTATGTCTACCTTTATGCGCACTGCGACCGGCTGGACAAGATCCAGACCCGTCTGCCCGGGATCCTTGCTGCAAACTACCGGAACAGTCCCGACGGCCTCTCCGGCAACGACGACCTGGGACAGATGTCCGCCTGGTATATTTTCAGTGTCATGGGCTTCTATCCGCTCACTCCGGCTTCGGGCGAGTATGCGTTGGGAATACCGGCCTTTGAGGAGTTCGAGCTGGCCCTGTCGAACGGCAATCGGTTGAAGATCGTGGCCCGGGACCGCAAGAAACACCAGACGATGGAGGTGGTGCGTTTCAACGGGAAGAGGCTCGACCGTCCGTTCATTCCTGTCCGGGAGATCATGCAGGGCGGGGTTCTGGAGTTCAGTACCAAATAGTTGGGATATGAGACGGTGCCTGCTTGCCTTGCTGGCGTGGGCCGGTTTTTCCTGCCAGAACGGTGCGGAGATCCGGCAACGGTCGGATTTTACGGCCGATTGGCGGTTTGCCCTGGATGCCGACGGCGATTTCTCCGATCCGGATTTCGACGATTCGGCGTGGCGGGAACTGAACCTGCCGCATGACTGGAGTATCGAGGGCGACTTTTCGCCCGACCATCCGGCGACTCCCGGAGGCGGGGCGCTTCCGGGCGGCGTCGGATGGTACCGGAAGCGTTTTACCGTTCCGGAGCGTGATCGTGACAAACGCTTCTTTGTCGATTTCGACGGCATTTACCAAAAGAGCCGGGTGTGGCTCAACGGTCATCTGCTCGGATATCGGCCGAATGGTTATGTCTCGTTCCGGTATGACCTGACGCCCTGTCTGAATTATGGGGCGGAGGAGAATGTACTGGTCGTCCGGGTGGATAATTCGGAACAGCCGAATTCCCGGTGGTATTCCGGTTCGGGAATCTACCGAAACGTCTGGCTGGTACGGACCCATCCGGTCCACGTCGGACTTTGGGGAACCTTCATCACAACGCCGGCCGTCGGACCGGATGAGGCAGCCGTGGCCGTCCGGACCACATTGTGCAACGATTCCGCCGATCCGGTGGCCGTCGAGCTGGAGACGGCGCTTTATGATCCCGAGGGTAACCGGGTCGGGGAGTGCCGCACCGGGCGGGTCGGCATTCCTGCGGCTTCGGATACCTCCGTGCTGCAGGAGGTGAAGGTCCCGGACCCGGAGTTGTGGTCCGTGGATGCTCCCTCCCTTTATCGGGCCGTTTCGACCGTGCGGATCGGGGGGCGTACCGTCGATCGGTATGAAACCCCTTTCGGCATCCGTTTCATGAGGTTCGATGCGGATCAGGGCTTCTTCCTGAACGGAGAGCCGCTGAAGATCCTCGGCGTCTGCCTCCATCACGATCTGGGCTGTCTGGGAACCGCAATCAACAGGCGGGCGCTGGAGCGTCAGCTCGAGATCCTCAAGGAGATGGGGTGCAATGCCATCCGGACATCGCACAACCCTCCGGCTCCGGAACTGCTCGAACTTTGTGACAGAATGGGTTTCCTGGTGCAGGACGAGGCGTTCGACATGTGGCGGAAGCGGAAAAGCGAGTATGACTACAGCCGCGACTTCCCGGAGTGGTACGAACGGGATTTGACCGACCACATCCTGCGTGACCGCAACCATCCGTCCGTGTTCATGTGGAGCATCGGCAATGAGGTTTACGAGCAGTTTGACGACGTTCGGGCGGATACCCTGACCCTGCAGCAGGCCAACGTGCTGCTGAATGTCCCCCGCACGGCACGTGCGGCCGGCGGGACGGACTCCGCGTTCAACATCAATTCGTGGATCGCCGTGCAACTGGCCCGGATCGTGAAGAGCCTGGATACGACCCGAGCCGTGACCTCGGGGAATAATTTCGCCGATCCCTCGAACAACCTCTTCCGGTCGGGAGCGATGGATGTCTATGGATTCAACTACAACCTGGGTGTTTATCGCGATTTCCAGAAGAACTTCCCCGGCAAATGCTTCATCGCCTCGGAAACCACCTCCGCATTCGCCACGCGGGGCCACTACATCATGCCTTCGGACCGGCGGTATGCATGGCCCGAGACCTGGGATCAGGCCTTCGACCGACCCGTCCATGCCTGTTCGTCGTATGACAACAATTGTGCGTTGTGGGGCTCGACTCACGAGGAGAACTGGCGTGTGGTGAAGGATCTGCCCTGTTGTGCCGGCGTTTTCGTCTGGACCGGTTTCGACTATCTGGGTGAGCCCACGCCCTTCTGGTGGCCGTCGCGCAGCTCCTATTTTGGTATCGTGGATTTGGCCGGATTTCCCAAGGATGCCTACTACATGTATCAGAGCGAATGGAGCGACCGGACGGTGCTCCACCTCTTTCCGCATTGGAACTGGACACCGGGCGAGCCGGTCGATGTCTGGGCCTACTACAACCGTGCGGACGAGGTAGAGTTGTTCCTGAACGGGCGTAGCCTCGGGGTCAGGAGCAAGGAACCGGGGCAGTTCCATGTCTGGTGGCGGGTGCCGTTTGAACCCGGTACGCTGCGGGCAGTATCCCGCAAGGACGGAAAGGTGGTGCTGACCCGGGAGATCCGGACGGCGGGCGCTCCGGCGCAGATCCGCCTGTCCGCCGACCGGGAACGGATTGCGGCCGACGGAAAAGACCTCTCGTTTGTGACGGTAGAGATAGTGGACCGGGAGGGCACGCTCGTGCCTGATGCCGATACGCAGCTCCGTTTCCGTGTGGAGGGCTGCGGCTTCATTGCCGGAGTGGATAACGGGAGCCAGACCAGTATGGAGCCGTTCAAGGCCTCGCAGCGGCGGGCATTTCACGGCAAGGCGCTCGTTGTTCTGCAGAACGATGGCCGGAAGGGAACGGTTCGACTGACGGCCGAAGCCGACGGCATGCCCCCTTCCACCCTGTCGGTCCGTTCCTGCTCCGAGCCTTGATTCGTCCGGTGAGTTTGTCCGTTTCCCGTGGAGCCGCCTCCCCGATTTTGGCGGTTTCCCGAATAAAGTGGTATCTTTGCGCGGGGAGTTCCCCGAGTTAAAATCTGATCCGACTAAATTCTGCGAACGATGATTGACGAAATCCTGGAATACAACCGCCGATTCGTGGCGGAGAAACGGTACGAACGTTTCATTACCGACAAATATCCCAACAAGCGGATTGCTATCGTCACGTGCATGGATACCCGGCTGGTGGAGTTGCTGCCTGCGGCCCTGGGATTCCGCAACGGGGATGTGAAGATCATCAAGAATGCCGGCGGTACGATTACCAATCCCTTCGACAGTACGGTCCGCAGCCTGCTTGTGGCCATCTACGAGTTGGGTGTGCAGGAGGTGATGATCATCGGCCATACGGGATGCGGCGTGCAGGGCATGGACAGTGCCGAGATGCAGCATCTGATGCGTTCGCGCGGGATTCCGGACCAGCATATCTCGCTGATGAAACACTGTGGCATCGATCTCGACCGCTGGCTGCACGGCTTCGACGATACGGAGTCGGCCATCCTTGAGACGGTCGATCTGGTCCGCAACCATCCGCTGGTCCCCTCCGATGTTGTGGTGAAGGGGTATATCATGGACTCAACGACGGGTGCGCTGACTCCGATTTCGGAGTAAACTGGATCGGAAAAGCCAGAATCACTGCGGACAGGCTGTCAGCCTGTCCGTTTTTTTGTATGTCGATTGCCGGGGAAAATCCGCCGAAAACGACCCCGGGTCCGTTAGCCGGAGAACTTCTTTGTCCGAATCGGGACAAATCGCAATCATGCAAAACGAAAAACCGCGTCAAACTTTCGTTTAGCGCGGTTTCTGGTGCCCAGGACAATTATATAACTATACAAAAAATGAATAGCCGAAAGTTGCCCTTAATATATGGGAAAATCTGGATTTTGTAGCTGAAAATCAATGTAATAAAAAATTTGAAAAGTTGCATCTTCAAGACAATGATTGTATATTGTTGCAGTTTTCTTGTGCAAAAGAAGAGAATTTGCACAAGGTATTATCAACAATAATCAAGAAAGAATGGCGACTGTAAAGGCTTTTTTAAGGACTTCTACAAAGAAGTCAAAACCTGTAAATGTGCGGTTCCGTTTGAGTGACGGAAGTAGAGTGCAACTTTTTTATAAAAGTAAACTGACGATTAATCCGGCTCTTTGGGATGCCAAACGGGAAGAGATAAAATCGAAGGTCTTATATGATGCCAAAGAGCGGGTAGAGTTCAATTCTAATGTGGCAAGGATAAAAACGATTATCAATCAGCTGTATCTTCATGCAGGTTACAGGCAGGATTTGACTTCGGAATGGCTTTCGGCTGAAATAGACAAGGCTTTATATCCTGAAAAATATAAAGTTGAAGAAAAATATACATTCTTTGATGTCTTTCAAGATTTTTTGGAGAAAAGAAATGTATCACAGGCTCAAATTAATGCTTGCAAAGTGTTGGGCAGGGCATTAAAGAGGTATGAGTTATATGAAATAGCCGTTCGCCGGAATTCATTTGTTTTGGACTTGGATACTTTTAATACGGAGACTATCTGTAATTTTGATAAATTTCTTCGGGATGAGCATTTGTTTTATGATCAGTATCCGCAACTTTATGTAGCTGTTCCGGAGAGTCGGACTCCAAAGCCCAGAGGACAAAATACGATTAGTGGTTTGATGTTGAAACTTCGGACGTTCTTTTTGTGGGCCATCAGAGAGGGGAAAACTAATAATAATCCATTTGTCAATTACTCTATTGGGGAGTGTGTTTATGGCACTCCAATCTATATTTCTGTCGAAGAACGTAATAAACTCTATCAATATGATTTTTCGGAGAATCAATACCTTGCGGTTCAACGAGACATATTTGTGTTTCAATGTTTGATAGGATGTCGGGTAGGAGATTATTTCAGAATGACAAAGGACAATATTATTGATGGAGCCATTGAATATATTGCCCGTAAAACAAAAGACGGCCATCCTGAAACATTGCGGGTGCCGTTAAATAAAACGGCGCAGGAGATTTTGGATCGTTATCCAGTTGTGAAAGATAACAAGCTACTTCCCTTCACCTATCCCCAGCAGTATAATGATGATATTAAGTTGATATTTAAAACTGTTGGTTTAACAAGATTTGTTACCATTCTTGATCCTACCACAAGGATGGAGAGGCAGGTACCACTAAATGAAATTGCTTCCTCGCATTTGGCTCGAAGAACATTTGTCGGTAATATTTATAAGAAAGTGCAAGATCCAAATCTTGTTGGAGCCTTATCTGGTCATGTCCCGGGGAGTAGAGCTTTTGCGAGGTACAGAACGATTGATGATGAAATGAAAAGAGAGTTGGTTGCTGCTATTGAGTAGTGGGAATAAAAAAATATTTAAGATTTTTTGAGTCTTGTTTTATCCCGTAAAATAGGGGAGAAACGGCAGATAAAAATATAAAAGTTATATCTGTAAATATAACATTATCAGTTTGTTAATTTCTTTTATCGGGAATAATTCCATATATTTGCCAAACCCGAAGTTGGGTAGCTGTCACCTCCTATGGTGTCTGGCGGATTGATGATAAAAGATATATGAAACGGAATGTTATTGGATTTGTTGAACAGTGGTTCGAATGTTACGGTTGCTGTATCTATTCGAGAACTGAAAGTATTTGCAGATTATTTGATTGCTGCAACCCGGCGGGAGCTGGAGGATGAGATTGCTGCTCAAAAGCAAGAAAAGTATTTGACAGCCAAGCAGGTTAGCGAGATTCTTAATGTGCATCCATCAACAATAAGTCGATGGAAGGAACGGGGCTATTTGATCCCTTGTGAGATTGGGGGCAAGCGGAGGTATAAGCTGAGCGATTTAAAAGCATTGTTGGGCAATGCAGCGAAAGGAGGCTCCCATGAATAAACGGCTGTATGATACGGTGGGTCTTCGAATGCCTATTACCTATGAGGAATTTGTGAAGGTTGCGGAGCGATTATCCAATATTAAAAAGCATGGTACCTGTTTGGAGGGTAATGCCAAGAATTTCAGAGTTATATTAAGGTCAAAAGGGATTTATTTGGTCGGAAGCGTAGCGACTTTATTGTATGGGACAAATCTACATACATTGACCAATGAGGAGATACCATTGGCCATTTATAAATTAGGGGAAATCTTGGGATTGGATTTATTCAAGGCACAAGTGGTTTCGTTGGATTTGGCACAAACCTATCATACTCGTGAGAATCCAGCTTTCTATTTTGATTGTTTAGGCTTGCATACTACCTTGAACAGACATACGAAAATAGGCTCATTGTATTATGGATTCAGGACGGACAGACGTAGGATATTACCCAAGCAACTTTGTTTTTACGATAAGGGTGCGGAGATAAAGTCGCATGGCCATCAGATTAAAGGGGATTGTTATTTGCTTCGTTACGAATTACGGTTGAGAAAACAATTGCAAAAGCAATTGAATCTGGAAAGACCTGTAACAGCAGATATGCTGATGGATGAACGTTTTTTTTACTCTTTGTTGAGGTTTTATCAATCGGAGTATTTGGCAATCAAGAAAGAGCCTTATTATATTGGAGTCATTGATCTTAAAAGAACAGAAACCCCTACACAAACCTGCGATTTGTTGCTTGCAAAATTACTGGTTGATCAGCTGCAAAAATGTCCTGATTTTTTGAATGAATTATACACAAAAGTCAAGTCTTATTCTATCTACAAGCAAAGTGTTTATTATAAGCGGCTGAAAGAACGTTTTGAAGATATACTCGGCAAATATGCTTTTAACGAACCGTATGATCTGATCAAGGAACTTGACGAAAAGATCCTATTATCATAACCATGATATGAACTTAACAAATATTGTTATTAATATCTATTAGGTAATGGAATACAGAATATAGAAATAACAAAGACCTGGGTTGATAGCTTTATGAATTATAGAGTTAGAAAGTGTTTGAGACATTGGTCTGTTCAAGATGCCTGATTATAGGGACAAAGGTCTTATCTTTGAAATAAGAAAGGATTTAAGGTAAAATCCGTATATTTGTACTACAAACAAAATAAAGGAAAAAGAGCCAACAGAAAAATAGTAGAATCGACATATTGGCAAATAAAGCGTTAGCTTATTCTTGATTCTGAAAATCGCCAAATTAAAAGAATCCCCAAGAATAGAGTTGATGCTCATGTATTCTTGCATGGGCTTTTACTTATTTGGGGAAAGGTGTTTGGCGATACCTCAGAAACGAATAAGATTTGAGCTCATGCTTTTTGTTTGCAAAATTCTTTGGCAGAGGGACATCCTATGGCATTCAATAGTGGTAATTTTAGTTCCGAGAACTAAAAACTATTGATATGGATACACTTATGTTGGAGAAGAAAGTCAAACATGTGTTGGAGCATTTTGGAAAAGAAGTAAATGATGATTTCTTTCAGCGGAATTACATTGGGATCAGTTCTACTCTGTCAACCTATCTTATTCTGAAAAGAGCCTATCATGAAAAAGGAGTTAAGTTTTATGGTGATTTTATAAATGCTTTTTCTCTTTTTTATGGGATTAAACGGTTTGTCTCGGATGAGTTCATGGAAAAGTATTTCAATAAGATGGAGACTTTGAGAAATACGGATACCTATGATATTCGTGATTTGACGGAATATTTGGTTGATTCGAATGCCCGGGACAGAAATAAGCAAAAGACTGAAAAAGTGCAGTTTTCATTCGTGACCAAATTGCTGAATATCATGAATGATGCAAAGTATCCGATCTATGATTTGAATGTGGCTACAGTGTTTGGATTTGCAGTTCCCTATCAGCCAGATATTAAAGACAAGATTGATAAATATGTGGAACTATATGAAATCATCCAGAGGGTGTATGAGGAGGTTCTAATTGTTTATGCAGACAGGATAGCGTCTTTTAGAAAGATGTTTGATTGTGTGGATGTTACTGATTTGCGTGTTGTGGATATTATCACCTGGAAATTGGGAGAGGAATTGCTGAAAAAAAGATCAGAGCATAAGTAATCAAGTATATGTCGAAAGTTGGGTATATCCAAAGGTATTTATTGATCATACGGCACATTCGGAGCCATCGGTATATCAGCATGGAGGAATTGTGTGCTTGTGTGGAAAATGATCTCAGCCTGTATGATGATTCGGAAAGCATAGGGACATCTTCGAGAACCATTAAACGGGATTTGCAGGAGATCAGAAAATATTTGGGTATAAGCATTGATTATTCCAAAGCCAATAATGGGTATTATATCCCGGAAGATGAGGATCAACAATCCGATCTTGAACGAGTGTTGGAACCATTTGATTTATTGAGTTCCCTATATGCCGAAAATAAGTTGCCCGGCTTTGTATTTCCTGAAAAACGGCAGCATAAAGGTACAGAACATTTATATCCCTTGATTCATGCCATTAAGCGGAGTTGTATAGTTGAAATCCTTTATGCAAAATTTGATGATACGGCTCCTCAATTGAGGGTTGTGGAACCCTATGGCTTGAAAGAGTATCATGGCAGATGGTATCTTCTTGCCAAAGAGGTTCATGGCAGGATCGAGGAGGCAGGAGAGATTAAAACGTGGGGGTTGGATAGGATCTCTCATATCACAATCAGTTCCGATCGTTTCTCCCGAGATCGGGACGTTGATGTAGAAACAGAGTATCAGAATTGTATTGGTATCTATTCTGACAAGGATAAACCCGTAGAGGAGATAATTTTATCCTTTCCGCCTATGGGAGGTCGCTATCATGTTGCACATCCTTTGCATGAAAGCCAAGAGGTTATTTTGGCTAATGATCAGGAATACAGAATTCGATTGCAGGTCCGGATTACCTATGATTTTATGATGGAGTTGTTGTCTCAAACACAAGATGTAACAGTTTTGGCTCCACAGCATCTTAAAAATGAATTGATCCGTATTTATGAGCAAGCCATTCAACGGACGGTTGGTCAAAATAGGGGCTGATTCTTTTTTAAATAGAAAGGATATGACTGATTTTTCAAGGTCGGGTAATATTCATATCCGGACAGATTAAGAGAATGCAATAAAGAAAGGGAGAACCCGGTTAAAATGACTTGTAGATGAAAACTATGATTCAACTTGATGATTTGGAAGCATTGGGATGGGGCTCAGATGAGTTGATCCTTTTTACCAGAAAGGAAGATCGGAATAATCCGCTTTGTCTTGCGATAAAGGTTTGTTTTGATAGTAGAACTTACTACATTGATCTTTTGCAGCGATTCTTGAAGTTCGGGGTTTATGAGGAGGTCTCATTGGAGTCATCAGTCCAAAATCATTATATGCAAAAGTTGAAGACAACTTTTCCGGGAAACTTGCAACAAGAGTTGCTTTCAGGCTTTACAGAGGAATTGGATAGGTGGGTGAATTTGAATGATAAGTTTAAATATGAGGCAGAATGACAAGAGAACAATATGAAGATCGTTTTTGGAAAGTATCAGATGAAAAATGGAATGAACTTGTAGAAAAGGGTCTTGTTCCTGAAGATACTCCTAAAGCTTGGGCAAAGTGGAATGAAATGATGAAAATCAGAAAGCCCATACCGTATAATGATGAACATTTTGATGATTATCCTGTTGACTTTACAGAAGATGAAATTCTATTTATGGGGAAAATGGATTTGGTCCGTTTTGGGGGAAAGTTCCTAGGAGAAGCAGGCTTGTATATGCTATGGACTGAATAATTCTCAAATAGATATTGTTCGGAGATTTGTTTTAGATATCTCAAGGATTTTATTTAGTTTGGAAATAACCATATCTTGTAAAGATGATCGTTAGTTTCGATAAGGAATAAAAAATAGCAACAGATTTATTCTATTGCTATAAAACGATTAGAGAATATTAAATCAAATAGAGAGGTTTTCTGATAATATATCTAGATCTACTCCTGAAAAGTCTTTATCATTGGTTAGCAATACATAATCTTTAGCTTGGCATAAATTAATTATTGCTTTATCTGTAAAATCCAGGCCGGAAGGAGTTAGCATTGGGTGGATATCCGTTTTGTCATAGACTTTGCCATCTATTGTAAAAATTGAAGATATGTGCTTTATTAAAGCATAAGTCCTTGATTCGACTTTTCTACCATCTGTAGAATTGCGCCATTGCTTATACAAAGCAGTCCCCCCTGAAGTTTTATAATTCTCATAATTTAATCTTAGTTCTCGATTTACTACCTCAGATAATACATTATAATCAAGGATCAAATTATTGCTATTATGAATTAAAGCACTAAAAACTTCGCCGTATTTTTTTGGCCAATTTTTCATGCTCGATGTTGCAAAATAAAGGTACAATACAACATTGGCATCAAAAAAAATGTTTCGTCCTTTGAGCTTGGGGATGTCTGCTCGTCGATATACCTGACTCATAAATGCTATTCTTCAAGTATGCGTTGAGTTGCATCATCAAGTTCTGCTTGATGTTTGTAATAGATTGGGGCTCCAGTTTTAACTTTATCCAATGATGCCTCAAAAGAGTCTTTTAGATCATCAGAAATATTAATATATTCAATCTGATCTATTTTCGTTGCATCAAAATCTTTATATAACACACCGATGGCTTCATTCAGAAAGGCCGTGATAACCATTGTTATGTTTAAAAAAGATAATTGAACTTTCTTATCTTCTTTTAATGCCGCAACGATCAAATTATAGACCTTTTGTCCGGCTTCAGGCTCAATACAGAAGGGACTATTTATTACATTATAGATATTAATCTTAAACGGCTCTTCCATATTATCACTCATTTTTTAAACAATACAAATTATCATCATCTGTTTTGATTTGCAAATTTAATACAGTTCCAGGAAATTCTCCTCTAAAAAAGAAGGTATTTTGTCTACCATTAGAATCTTTATAATATCCATCATTACTAATAATCTGCAAACAGCCACCATTGAGATGTAGGAAATTCTGTAATATTGTTAGACCATATCCACCGGGGACACCTCGTTTGGTCGTATTCCCATCTACTAGAGCCCATTTAATCGCATCTATGGCGTTTAAGGTTTTGCCGGTACCTGAATTTACTGTATTTTTTATACCTGCCCCTGTATCTACAATTGAAAAATCGATGCAGTGTTTGTTGGGGAAAAACTGGCCACAAGTATAAATGTAATCTGTTTTAGTGTGCAATCCTGCATTTGTGAATATTTCTAAAATAACTTGTGCGATAGCCATTTGGGCTTTAGGGGTAAATCGGGGTAATTCAGGTCTGTTTAGTAATTTGGTGTTTAGATATTGAGCAAATGCTTCGCTTTCATTCCTTTTGAATCTTATGTATTGAATAGTTGTTCTGTTGCTATCCCATGCCGATGGGTATCCATAATAAGACAAAAAATTATTTTTTTGTAGGATTGTTTGGATGGGCCCCTCTGCTTGTAAGGTTATATTATTCTGTTTACTAAGCAAATCTAGAATGGCTCCAAGAGGTGCGCTCATGTTTGCGCTGAAAAATTGTCTTAAATGAATATTGATGTTTTCAAAAAGGCAATCATTGAAAGCTCCAAATAACCTTATTAGTTGTTGGAATCCATTATAATCATCATTAACACTTTGTAGTGTTTTATCCATATGTTCGTTCTTTAATCCTCAAATATAATATTAATTTTTGATGATTATTGGGATTACAAAATTCTCAAGCATCATTTTTTTGATATTCCTAATACATCAGATACCGCCTCACAATTGCGAGGTGATGTTCTTATGAGCTTGATTGTACTCTTTTAAAGAAGATAAAAAGATAAGATTATTTTTAAGTTTAATTCAATCTTTACAAGGTTGAGTTTTTAGTTATTATGGGCTTTTGTGCAATTCTTGTGCAAAGATAAAAAATAAAAGAGGCAACTGATTGAAAATCAATCGCCTCTTCTTTTGTTTTGTGCCCAGGACAAGACTCGAACTTGCACGAACGCAATTGTTCACTACCCCCTCAAAGTAGCGTGTCTACCAATTTCACCACCTGGGCCTGTACGTTTGAAAGCCATACTGATTGACTTTCGGAGTGCAAATATAGAACATAAATTTCTATTCACCAAATTTTCGGGCCCATAAAGTTTCGGTTTGCAGTAAAAAAACGACCCCGATATTCGGGGCCGTTTCCGTAGTATGCGTGTAATGCAATGCGTTACATCTCTTTCGGGTCGATCGTGCGGATCATGCCGTTCGGCCGTTCAAAGGCCTGCCGGATGCCTCCGCGCTGAACCGCGCCGACGGATTTCACGCTGCGGGTAGTTGCCGATGCGTCGGCTGCGCCAATCAGTTCGAGGGCCTTGTGTACGAGCGGCTCGTCGGGACCGAAATCCACGTACCATCCTCCCGAAGCCGTCTCGCTGACCGCGTAGTCGGGAGTGATGCCCTTCGGATCCACCGACTGCTTCTGGGCGTTGTAGCCCTGGAACGAAATCGGGGCGAATTCGTAGTCGTATCCTTCGATGTTGTTCCACGTGAAGACATTCATGCCGACGTTCTTGCCGTTGGTCTTCGAACCGATGAGCGTCACGGGAAGTCCGATGCCCTTTAGACTGTTGATGACCGCCTCGCTCGCCGATGCCGTACCGTCGCTGACGAGGACATAGAGCCGGCTGAGGTTCAGGGCATAGTTCGCCAGCGAGACGCCGTAATAGTTCGAGTAGTAGAACTTCTCGAAGAAGAGCTTCGCCGTCTGGTCATAGCTCATGCCGAACGTTTCGGAGGTCTGTTTCCAGTCGGCCATCCGCTCGTCGTTGTAGCGGTAGTATTGGTAGACGCGGTCCTGGCATGCGCTGCCTCCGATGCAGGTTGAGAGCATGTTCGAAGTGATGACATGTCCTCCGCCGTTGTTGCGCAGGTCGAGCACCAGATCGGTGATGCCGGCCTCCTTGAGGCTCTTGATGGCGGCCAGCAGGTCGTTGTCGTAGGCGGCGTCGAAGCTGTCGTAGACGATGTATCCGACGTGCGTACCCTCAAGTACCTCGGCGCGGATGATCGGCGTGGGATCCAGACTCACCGACGTGACCTCGATCGGCTGTGCGTTCGCCTCGTTCTTGGTGAGCGTGACCTTCAGCCCCTCCGAGGGGGCGATCAGGCGCGTGAACTCCGTGGCGTAGGTTTGCTCGGTCGGGGTTTTGCCGTCAATCGTGGCGATGATGTCGCCGCGGCGGAATCCGGCCTTGGCCAGCGGTGATTCGGGGATGATGCTCAACAGCGTGAGCCCGATCTGCCCCGTCGGTCGTCCCGACTGGTCTACAAACGACACGAGGGCGTAGTTGCCGATACCGAAACTCGGCACGGGGTCGTCCTTCTCGACACCGTGGTTTACACCACTGCGTGTCGCGGCGCTTCTCTGTCCCGATGAGGGGGTTCGCGAGAGGTAGGAGTAGATGTGGTACTCCCCGTAACGCTCGTTGTATTTCTTGTCGAGCGTGTTGGTCTCCATGCTCATCAGCGTATGGTATACGAAGTTGTCGTAGACCCCGTTGTAGGGCAGCGACAGGTCGCGGTCAAGCGCCCGGTACTCCTCGTTCCACAGATAGTATGCCGCCAGCACCTCGTCCACCAGCACGTTGATCTCGGGAGCTCCGGCCGTACCCTTCTGGAGGATCTTGAAACTCTCCGTGGTGCTGCCCACCGAGATCCGGATGATGGCGGAACGCGGGCTTTCGCTGCTGTTCTCGGCTACGTCGATCCGCAGCGTTGCGGCGCCTTTGTCTCCCGAGGGGGTCAGCACCTCGCACCAGTCGGGGTTGTCGCTCTGCGCGCTCCACTGTCCGCGGGCCGTGAACGAAAAATCCTTCTGTGCCCCGGCGGCCTCAATGGTCTCGGTCTGGCTCCAGGAGCTTCCGGTGATTGCCGATCCCTCCGTCGTCGTGGTCTTGTCCTTGCCGCAGGCAATCGACAGAACCGTCAGCAGCAGTGCTGCCGTCCATCTCACAAATGCATCGAAATGTCTCATAGCATGTCCTGTTTAATAGGTTTGCCGGGACAATATAGTGAAAAATTCCAAAATTGTCACTTTTTCCCGCTGAACTTCATCTCGTCGAGCAGATAGCCGGCCCCGCCGATGCGGTCGATGACGAAGAGCACGTAGCGGATATCGACACCGATGTTGCGGCAGATCGAGGGATCGAAGGCGATATCGCTCATCGTCGAGCGCCACGTGCGGTCGAAGTTGATGCCCACCAGTTCGCCGCGGGCATTCAGCACCGGAGATCCCGAGTTGCCGCCCGTGGTGTGGTTCGAGGCCAGGAAGCAGACCGGCACCGTGCGGCGTCCGTCGATCTCCGTTGCCCAGCGTCCGTACTCCTTCGATGCGTAGAGGTCGCGCAGCGCCTGCGGGATGTCGTAGTCGTAGATCTCGGGGTTGTCCTTGGCGATGATGCCGTCGAGGGTCGTCAGCGGCTTGTGGTACTCGCCGTCGGCATACTCATAGCCGGCGATCGAGCCGTAGGCCACGCGCAGCGTCAGGTTGGCGTCGGGGTAGAAGGCCCGCTCGCCGTCCCATTCGCGCAGTCCCCGGATGTAGGTCGTGTAGAGTGCGTTGAGGCGGCTGCTCGTGAGGTTGCGCAGCGACTTGGTCCCCAGCATCCAGACGATATGCTCCTGCATGCGCTTCGTGTCGCGGCGCAGGGCATTGACGGCCGTGGTGTCGCTGCCGCTCCATACCTGTTGGAAAACCTGCTCGGCATAGGCCTCGGGCGATCCGTATTCGGCCACGCCGTCGAGGAACGTCGGGACCTGGTATTCTGCCGGGCAGCGGCGGGCGTATTCGCCGAAGAGGTAGCGCCACAGGGCCCGTTCGGTCGGCTCTCGGCGAGCGAAGAGCTCCTCGGCCCGCTCCTCGGGGGTGTATTTGCCCGGCAGCGCGGCAAGGGTCTCGAGCGTGATCTCGCGGGCGAAGTAGGGATCCATGATCCGGGCATATTCGGCCTTGAGGTCGCTCACTACGCGGCGGTATTCGGGCTTGTCCTGCGCCCAGCGGTCGAATGCCTCCTCGTAGGCCTTTTTCGAGGCGACGGTGCCGCGGCGCGTGATGCCGAGCACCTCGCCCTGCCACTTCTTCCAGGCGTTGGCGATCGTCGCATGCTTGGCGGCGTAGTGGATCCGCAGCGCGGGGTCCGAGGCCTGGGCCTCGGCGATGATCCCGAGTCGGCCGTCGCGGATGGCGATCTTGGCCGGGTCCGAGCGCTCGGCGATGTAGCCCACGGCATCCGAGAGGATGTACTCCTGCGTGTTGCCCGGGAATCCGTAGATCATCGTGAAGTCGCCCTCCGCGATGCCCCGGGTCGAGATGGTGAAGAACTTCTTCGGGCGGTAGGGGACGTTGTCGGGCGAGTAGGCCGCCGGCTTGTTCTCCTTCGATGCATAGATGCGGAATACGGAGAAGTCGCCCGTGTGGCGGGGCCACATCCAGTTGTCGGTATCGCCGCCGAACTTGCCGATCGACGAGGGCGGTGCGGCCACCAGACGGACGTCATCGAACTGTTCGTAGACGAACAGGAACTGCTGGTTGCCGTAGTACATCTGCTCGACGGAGGCCTTGTAGCCTTCGCCCTCGGCTTCGGCCTTGCGGATCAGCTCCTCGGCGGTTTCGCCGGCCGCCAGTCGCTCCGTCACCTCCTCCATGCGTACCAGGAAACGGACGTTGAGTCCTTCGTTGGGCAGCTCCTCGGCCCGGGACATGGCCCAGAAGCCGTGGGTGAGGTAGTCGTGCTCGACGGTCGAGTGGCGCTGGATGGCGTCGTAGCCGCAGTGGTGGTTGGTGAGCAGCAGGCCTTCGGGCGAGACGAGTTCGCCTGTACAGCCGCCGTCGAAGAGCACCACGGCGTCCTTCATCGAGGCTTGGTTGATCGAGTAGATGTCTTCGGCCGTCAGGCGGAATCCTTTCGAGCGCATGTCGTCGATGCGCTCGGAGATGAGGCTCGGGAGCCACATGCCCTCGTCTGCCAGTGCGGGCAGCATCGTGAGGGCGGCAAGCAGGGTCAGCAGCGTGCGTTTCATGGGTTTATGAATTGGTTCAGTTCGACATAGACTTTCTGTATGGGCAGCCCCATGACGTTGTAGAACGATCCCTCGATGCGTTCGATGGCGGCATACCCGATCCACTCCTGGATACCGTACGATCCGGCCTTGTCGAAGGGGCGGAACGTATCGACGTAGTAGTCGATCTCCTCCTGATCGAGGGCGCGGAACCAGACGTCGGTGCGGGCCTCGAAGGCGTGCTGCCGCGAGGTGGTGCGGAAGGCCACGCCCGTGACGACCGTGTGTCGGCGGCCCGAGAGACGGCGGAGCATCTCCGCGGCTTCCTGGCGGTCGCGGGGTTTGCCGAGCACCTCGCCGTCGAGCACCACCACCGTGTCGGCCGTCAGCAGGAGGTCCCGTTCGCCGAGGGGTTCGGGGTAGGCCCGGCTCTTGAGCTGCGCGAGGTAGAGCGGTACCTCCTCGGCCGGAAGCCCGTCCGGGTAACGCTCCTCGCACTCGAAGCGCGGGGCGAGTTCGTAGGGAAGCCCGCACCCGGCGATCAGTTCGCGCCGCCGCGGCGACTGCGATGCCAGCAACAAGCGGTAGTTCTTGAGTTTCTCGTGGAGTAACATGGTTGTATGGTGTGCGTCGGTTATCGGATATCGAAGCGGAGCAGTTCGTGCCCCTCGAGTGTGGCGCGGAGTTCGTCGCCCGGGCGGACGGGACCCACACCAGCCGGGGTGCCCGTGAAGAGCAGGTCGCCCATGCGCAGGGTCATGTACTGCGACACGCTGGCGATGAGCCGGTCCACCGTGAAAAGCATCTGGGAGGTGTCGCCCGTCTGGCGGCGTTCGCCGTTCACGTCGAGGGCGAACCGAAGGCGCTGCACGTCGCCGCCCAGGTCGGCGAGTCGGAGGAACTTCGGGGGCAGAGCCGCCGAGTAATCGAAGGCTTTGGCCCGCTCCCACGGAAGCCCTTCGGCGATGGCCTGCCGCTGCAGGTCGCGGGCCGTGAAGTCGATGCCGACCCCCACCTCGTCGTAGTAGCGGTGTGCGAAACGCTCGGAAATGGCCTTCCCGACACGGTTGATCCGCACGATGAGTTCACACTCGTAGTGTACCTCCTGCGAGAAACGCGGGATGTAGAATGGGTCGTTGTTGCGCAGCATGGCCGTGTCGGGCTTGAGGAACCAGATCGGTTCGGCCCCCTCCTCGGCCAGTCCTGTCGCGTGGTGCAGCTCCTCGGCATGGGCCCGGTAGTTGCGTCCGATACAGATGATCTTCATGTGCGGTTCTTTTTGAGTTCCCCGACCATGCGGCGGGCGAATCGTTCGCTGGCTCCCGGACCGCCGATGACGGTGCGCAGCTCCTCGAAGTCGGCCTCCATCCGCCCGCGCTTCGCGCCGCCCGGGAGGATGGCGCGCAACTCGCGCTCGGCGCGTGCGACGTCGAGGTCCGACTGGATGATCTCGGCCACGGCCTCGCGTCCGAGGTTGAGATTGACGAGCGAGACCCAGGGCACCTTCAGCACGTAGGGCTGCAGCTTGACCTGGAACCACAGCGTGCGGTAGACGACCACTTCGGGCGTGCCGAGCAGGGCGGTCTCAAGCGTTGCCGTCCCCGAGGTGACGACGGCCGCCTCGGCCGCGGCGATGGTCTCGTAGGTCTGGTCGCAGACATAGCGCAGGCCCGTTCCGGCCATGTAGTGATCGTATAGTGCGCGTTCGAGCCAGGGTACGCCCGTTACGACGAACTGCCGGTCGGGGAACCGCTCGGCCAGCCGGGCCATGAGCGGGAGGTTGTCGCGGATCTCGCCGCGGCGGCTGCCTGCCACCAGGGCGATGATCGGACGGTTGTCGAGCCCGTTGCGGCGGCGGAATGCATCGCCGTCGGGCAGCGTCGGACGCCGCGCCTCGATGGCATCGACGAGCGGGTTGCCCTCGAAGACGGGGTCGATGCCGTGGCGGGGGAAGTAGTCCCGCTCGAAGGGGAAGATGATGTAGAGCCGGTCCACGTAGCGCCGGATCGACTTCACGCGCCACTCCCGCCAGGCCCACACCTTGGGGGCGATGTAGTAGAACGTGCGGATGCCGTGCCCGCTGGCCCAGCGGGCCATCTTCATGTTGAATCCCGGGTAGTCGATCAGGATCAGCGCATCGGGTCGCCATGCGGCCACATCCTCGCGGCACTCGCGCATCTGGCGGCGGATCGTGCGGAGGTTCTTCAGCACCTGTACGATGCCGAAGAACGAGGTCTCGCGGTAGTGCTTGCGGAGGTTCTGCCTGCCGCCCGCCTCGGCCATGCGGTCGCCGCCCCAGAAGCGGAACTCCGCCTCGGGATCGGCCTTTCTGAGCCCTTCGATCAGGTTGGCGCCGTGCAGGTCGCCCGAAGGCTCCCCGGCTATGAGGTAGTATTTCATCTCTTCGCTCTTTGGTTCGGTTTTCTGCTTTTCCGGTGTCGCCGGCTCGCGTGAAGACCGTCTGCGGCAGGTCCGTGTCGGGTCACTCCTCCCCGAGCAGGTCGGGCCGCAGGCGTTTGGTGCGCTCCCAGGCCTGCTCGTCCTGCCACTTCTCGATCTGGGCGAAGTTGCCCGAGAGCAGCACGTCGGGAACCCTCCAGCCGCGGAACTCGGCCGGGCGCGTGTAGACCGGCGGGGCCAGCAGGTTGTCCTGGAACGAGTCGGTCAGGGCTGAGGCCTCGTCGCCGATCGCTCCCGGAATGAGCCGCACGACCGAGTCGGCGATGATGCAGGCGGCCAGTTCGCCCCCTGTGAGCACGTAGTCTCCGATTGAGATCTCGCGTGTGATGAGGTGCTCGCGGATGCGGTGGTCGATGCCCTTGTAGTGGCCGCAGAGGATAATGATGTTGCCGAGCGTCGAGAGCCGGTTGGCCTCGTGCTGGTCGTAGCGGATGCCGTCGGGCGAGGTGTAGATGATCTCGTCGTAGGTTCGCTCGCTCTGGAGTTTCTCGACGAGTTCGAAGACCGGCTCGCACTTCATGACCATGCCCGCTTCGCCGCCGAACGGGTAGTCGTCGGTGGTCTTGCGGCGGTCGTGTGCGTAGTCGTGGAGGTTGTGTACGACGATCTGCACGAATCCCTTCTCCTGCGCCCGCTTGAGGATCGACTCGTTCAGGGGCGAGGTCATCAGTTCGGGAACCGAGGATATGATGTCAATGCGCATGGCGGAATATGATGTCTTTCGTTGAATCTTCGGTGAGCGGCACTTCGCGTCCGTGTTCGAGCGTGTATCCTGCGTATCCCAGACCGGTGAACAGCCGGATGATCTCGGGGCGGTTCGCACCGCCCGTCTCGATGAGCACCGTGGGGCGGAAACGTTCGAGCAGGGGCTGCATCTCGCGCATGACCACCAACTCGTACCCCTCGATGTCGCACTTGATGAAGTCGAGCCGTTTGAGCCGGGCGAAGAGTTCGCTGCCGCGGCGCATCTCGGCCGTGAAGGCCGTGTCGGTTTGTCGGGCGCTGTCGTTCACGAAGTTCTGCCCCGTGCCGAAGTAGCCCGTCTCGCGTGCCGAGTCGTTGCCCATGGCCACCGTTCTGGATTCGGTGCCGAGCGCGTAGGGGAGGATCTCGACGTTGCGGCAGCAGCGCAGGTTGCGCTCCAGCACGCGGCGGATCGGCTCCACGGGCTCCACGGCGTAGACCCGCCCTTCGGGACCCGTGAGGCGGGAGATCGTCCGGGCGTAGTAGCCGAGGTTGGCGCCGATGTCGATGGCCAGATCGCCCGCCCGCATCAGGCGGTCGAGGTGGAACGTATATTCCGTGGCCGGCGCGTGGCGCCCGATACCCAGCCGGTGCGACAGGAAGAACATCGCGCTCACCGTTTGCAGGTAGCCGCCCAGCGGCAGAATCCGGTAGAGAAGTTTGTGCAGCAGTCTGTTCATTTCGGACGACGGGCCTTAGTTGTCGTAATTCACCTGCCCGTTGAGCACCTCCACGACGAAGGGGTTGTAGAGGCTCTCGTGGCCGATCGTGGTCGATTCGCCGTGTCCGGGGTAGACTTCCGTTTCGTCGCCCAGCGGGATGAGCCGTTCGAGGATCGAACGCATGATCCACGAGTAGTCCCCGCCCGGCAGGTCGGTGCGGCCGATCGACTCGCGGAAGAGCGTGTCGCCCGTGAAGACGGCCTTCGCCTGCGGCGCGTAGAGCGACACATGGCCCGGCGTATGGCCGGGCGTGGGAATGATTTTCAAGGCGGTGTGGCCGAAACGCACCTCGTCGGTCGTATCGAGGTCGAGGTCGATCGAGGGCATGGCGCCGACCTTCACGCCGAAGATCGAACTGCCCGGTGCGGCGTTGTCCAGCAGGAACTTGTCCTTGCCCGAGAGGGCGAAGGGGATGCCGTAGGTATCTTTGAGAAACTGCACGCCCAGCGTATGGTCGAAGTGCCCGTGGGTGTTGACCGCCATGCGGGGGTGCAGCCCGCGCGAGTCGATGAACTCTTTGAGCCGGGCGTTCTCGCGCTCGTCGGAGTTGCCGGCGTCGACGACGATGCACTCGTTCGTGTCGTCCCACACCACGTAGGTGTTTTCGCAGATCGGATTGAATTGCAGCGATGCTACTTTCATATCATGTGAAGTCTATTTGTACAAAGGTACATCTTTTCGCAGAGATTTGAAAGCGGCGGCTGCGAATTGTCGATCACTTTCGTGTTCGTTTTCTCGCCTCGGCATAGTCCGCAAATCCGGTGCAGAACGAAAATCAGGTCGCGCGGAGCGCACCGTCATTCCGTAGTGCGAAAAATCGGGAAGAAGAGCCGATGGCGGTGGCGCCGTCGAAAACGCGGGCGCGAGCTTGTCCGCGTAGCGTTTTAGGCGCAGCCGACGGCGGTTCCCCGACTTTTTCGCTCTACGGATGCTTTTGGCGCCACCTTTTGGCAGCAAAAGGTGGTAAAAACCGCGCTCCTCGCAAGAACACGCGAACCGCCGGTTCGGGAATTCGCCGACGTTTCTTCGGAAACATTCTTTCTTGTACTTTCGGCTTGATCCCCAAGTTCACGATCGTGCTCGTTTTCTCGCCTCGGCAGAGGTTGCAAGCAGCCTCTGCGAAAATGTTCGCAGGGGCGGCGATGTGCGGTTCGGCGAGAGGTGGAAACAGCACAGGCGCTGCAACGGCAATTGCAGCGCCTGTGCTATGGCATGGAGATGCCTGCGGACGATCAGGCGTATTTAAATGTCGATTCGTCCGATACGGTCAGCTTCTTACGGCCCTTGGCACGACGGGCGGCCAACACCTTGCGACCGTTAGCCGTGGACATTCTCAGGCGGAAACCGTGCTTGTTGATTCTCTTCCGGCGCGACGGCTGGAACGTTCTTTTCATTGCCATAGCAGTATCCTTTTTGTTTTGTAATTTGCGCAGTTTGCGGAGTGCAAATGTATAACAAAAAAACGACACGCAAAAATTTTTCCCGAAAATATTGTGTTTTCGTCGTGAAAACCCCTTTCGGAAGGTCGCGGCGCGACAGGCGGGAGCCCCTTCGGACGACGGTTGAAAAAATCGGGCGGCGCGGGCTGTTTATCGGTATATTTTGACTATTTTTGCAAAGCCGAATCCGATCGGTGGCCGGCCGTTCCGGCCGCATCGGGAATGAAACGGGCCGGAACGTATCGGCGCGTGAGAAGCGCGGGTTCGGCGTCGAACTTATGGGGTTGACTCTTCGGCGATTTTTATGCGTGCTCCTCTCCGCGGCGCTGCTTGCGGCGGGGTGGCTCGGACTGTCCGGCCTTCCGCTCGTCGTAGCGCTGGTGCCCCTGCTGTGGATCAGCCGCAGTTACGGGTCTTCGCGCCGCGACTGGTGGGGGATGTTCGGCTGGGCATGGCTGGCCTTCGTCCTCTGGAACGGCGCGACGATCTGGGGCTTGTGGTATTCGACGCCCGTCGGTCCGTTCGCCGCGACGCTCGTCTCGACCTTCCTCAATATGCTGGCCTTCATGTTGTTCCATACGGTGAGCAAGCGGGCGCACAAGGCGTTGGCCTACACGCTGCTGGTCGCGGGCTGGATCGCTACCGAATATTGGTACACCGTGGGCGAATTCTCGTTTCCGTGGCTGTTGCTGGGCAACGGTTTCGCGAACGACACATGGGCCGTGCAGTGGTACGAATATACGGGTATCTTCGGCGGTACGCTGTGGGTGCTGGTCTGCAACCTGCTCTTTTTCGAGGCGTGGTTGCATCGGCGCAGCGTGCGGCACTGGGTGCGTGCGGCGCTGGCCGTCGTCGTGCCGGCGGCCGTGTCGCTTGCGATCTATGCGTGCTGGGAGGAGCCTGCGCAGCGGATCGAGACGGCGGTCGTGCAGCCCAACGTCGACTGCTACGACAAGTTCAATACCGCGCCGGGGTGGCAGCACGAAAACCTGCTGTCGCTGCTGGCCGAAGTTCCTTCGTCGGCGCAGTTGATCGCCATGCCCGAGACGGCGCTCGTCGAGGGGCTCAACGAAGCCTGGCTGTCGGCCAGTCCTTCGCTCGCGCAGTTCGAAGCGGCGCTGGCGGCCGACCATCCGGATGCGCTGCTGGTGGTGGGGGCCGACACCTATAAAGTCTATGCCGAGGGAAATCAGACCGCGACGGCGCGTTTCCGCAACGGTGTCTGGTACGACCGGTTCAACACGGCGCTGGCTCTCGACGCCGGGGGTGTGCGGGACATCCACCACAAGTCGCGGCTGGTGATCGGTGTCGAGAAGATGCCGCTGCCGTGGCTCTTCGACTGGCTGAGTTTCCTTATCATCGATCTGGGCGGTACGACCGGCCAGCTGGGCGTCGATACGCAGCGTACGGTCTTTGCGGCCGACAGCGTGCGGGTGGCGCCGGCCGTCTGCTACGAATCGGTCTACGGCGCCTACGTGGGCGAGTTCGTCCGCGGCGGGGCGCAGTTGATCCTGGTCATCACCAACGACGGCTGGTGGCGCGATACGGCCATTCACCGCCAGCACTTCTCCTTTTCGCGTCTGCGCGCGATCGAGCACCGCCGCGCCGTGGCGCGCAGCGCCAATACCGGCATTTCGGGCTTCATCAACGCGCGGGGCGACGTGGTCGGCCCGACGCTCGGCTGGGCCCGTCGGGGCGTGCTGACGGCTCCGGTCGCCTTGTCGGACGAGCTGACCGTCTATACCCGCTACGGCGACTACCTGGGGCGGATAGCCCAGTACGTGATGCTGCTCTGCCTCCTTTACTACGTCGCCTATCGCGTCAAGCGGCGCAACTACCTGGTCGATTAATCCAAACAAATATCGCTTCGCATGAACTATTCACAAACGCTCGAATTTCTCTTTTCGTCGATGCCGACGTTTCAGGAAAAGGGCGTCACGGCCTACAAACCGGGGCTGGAACGTATCGCGGCTTTCTGCCGGCATTTGGGCAACCCGCAGCGGAACTACTTCACGATCCATGTCGCGGGAACCAACGGCAAGGGTTCCGTTTCGCACATCATCGCCGCCGTGCTGCAACAGGCCGGTTACCGCACGGGCCTCTTCACGTCGCCGCATCTGCACGATTTCCGCGAACGCATCCGCGTCGACGGCGAGATGATCCCCAAGCAGAAAGTGGTCAATTTCGTCGACAAGCACCGTGACAAGATGACCGAGCTGGGACTTTCGTTCTTCGAGATGACGGCGGCGCTGGCGTTCGACTACTTCGCACAGAGCGACGTCGAGGTGGCCGTCATCGAGACGGGGCTGGGCGGGCGGCTCGATGCCACGAACATCCTGCTGCCCATCGTGAGCGTGGTGACCAACGTCGGACTGGAACATACGGCGCTGCTGGGCGATACGCTGGCGAAGATCGCCGCCGAGAAGGCCGGTATCATCAAGAAGAGCATTCCCTTCGTGCTGGGCGAAGCGAACGCGGCCTACGATGCGGTGTTCGAGCAGGTTGCCGCCGCGAACAAGACGCGCGTGGTCTACGCCGAGCGGGAGTTCGCCTGCGAGGGCCACGAGCTGTGCGGCGACCGGCAGCACTTCCGCATGGTGCGCCGCCGCGACGGCCACGTGCTCGATTTCGATCTCGACCTGCTGGGCGAGTACCAGTGCCGCAATGTCCTGACGGCGCTGGCTACGCTCGACTTGCTGCACGAACAGACGCCGCTGACGATCAGCCGCCGCGCCTTCGT
>OJMI01001248.1_pt1 | contig 29111 bp, 15 predicted proteins | sample 1597131 | NCBI WGS metagenome assembly OJMI01 (sample SAMEA2452116, study PRJEB22498) | human gut metagenome | reverse complement strand
CCTATACTCGACGTGACATAGTCCAACTGACCGCCAAATATGTCGCTTGGCTCTATGTCGTATTGTCCATCCCTCACTTCCTTGTCCTCTCCAAGAAGCGACAAGTTTCCGTCGGCATCCAAACGTGCTGCGTCTATGACGATGTCACGAGGCTCGTCAAAGAGATAACCTGCCACGATGGGCTGCTCTCCCTCGAAATGCACCTCAAAGCCTCCGTCCACCTCCGTGCCGTACTTGCGAAGAGCCGCTTTCAGCTCGTCCTGCTCCCGGTGCTGCAATGCCTGGAGTTGTCCGTGGATAGTGAGGTCTTGCAGTTCTGCCTCTCGTTTGGTGTGGGTTGCCTCGCCGGTCTTGCAGTCGATGTCATACTTGTGGTAAACCACTGGGATATGGTCTGCCGATGTGACAAGCCATGTGATGTTGTTCACTGAGAAGCCCTGTCTGGTGAGGAACTCCTCGATGTCTGAGCCGAGAAGGTGGTCGGCTACGTCAAGATACTCGATGCGTGCGTCAGCATCATGCAGGATGATAATCTTCATTGCCTTTCTATTTTTAGTGATACAAATAAGTTTGTCGCCCATGTCGCTGGACTTGTTTAACTACGTTGAAGAAACTTACGCTCAGCATAGTGAATAAATTCCCTCTGCGTTCGCTTAACCGTTTCTTTCTCTTCCCTCCTTTCGAGACCTTTCAGCCTGTGGAGGGATATTTTCTGCTCCCACAAGCCGCAAGAAAAGACATAAAGACAAATTATGTGTGAAGAATACTCTTTTCCGAGGAAAAGGAAGATTGTTCACAGTCACAAGACCTCAAGCAGAATTTGACGATTGTCTCAGACGCGGCTAACTTTGCAGGAAATATGCCTACCACTGCGCTGATTGGAAGAAGATTATTGATATTGGCTGCAAGAGGAATGATGTGTTATATATAAAGAGGTAAGAAGAAAGATTGAAACAGTAAGGGTGGGCAGTGAAGTGTTTGCAGGTCTGCTGTACCGACATAAAGCGAGTGTGTTGGCTGACCGGGATGCAAGTCATCAAAGCTTCAGCCTTGATAGCTTGTAGCACGGACAGACAATTCTCTCGCGTCGGTACTTCGGCATACTGTCAGCTTTGGCTAATAGCAACGTGTTGCCATCAGCCAAGGATGTCTGTATGACGACAGACCATGTAACGCTTCGCAAAGGCGTGGGGCAAAGCAGTATAATTTAGAAGTAGATAGTAACGTATATCAGGCAAGAAGAGACAGTTGCGCAACGGACAAATCGGGCACTCCTGTCAGCATGACAAATGTGCCTTGTCCTTGCCGCAGGACACTGAGGCAGATTGGACGTAGCAGACATGTCTGCCACATTCAATATGCCTGAGTGGACAAGAACTGCCTCTTGTATAGCAGAAGAGAAATTGTAAAACAGTTGATTAGTGGTAAAGGTGGTATGGGTGGGCAGAATGGCATTACACGGACATTGCCGAAGCCCGATAATGGGACAGCCAGACAGCAATAAAGGCAGTTATCAGAAGTGTCAGTTTCTGATAGTGACATTGTTGGCTGCCTGTCACATGGGATTCGTGCGGTGTCCGTACAGTAATGCCGTTCTGAAGGTGTGGGGCGAAGCGATACAACGCACTTGGACGAAACCACCGCTTATAACAGAAAATATTTTGCAGTCAAAGAGAAGAAGAATAGTAAAGCAGGTGTGGGTGGGTAGTGAAGCTGTCGCAAGATTGACGGTCTGAATATCAAGGCGAGTGGATAGCCAGTAAAGGACACAATTATCAGAAGCCTCGGCTTCGGCATCTTGTGGCATAGATGGCAGTCCTCTCGCGTTCAGACCTTGGCATACTGTCTTTCTTGGCTAATAGCGACTTTGTCGCCATCAGCCGGGAATATCTGTATGCCAACCATCTTGGTGACGTTTCGCAAATGGTGAGGGACGAAGTGGTTAGAATAAAGGAAGACGGCGTTGCCGTTATGGTTAATAAATGCACATGGTTGTTATTAGAGAAGATTATCACACGCTATAACAGCAGATTGATGTCCCTGAGCAAAACAAAAGCGACCCGAAGGTCGCCTTGTTATGGAGAGGAAAGGCTATTTCTTGCCTTTCTTGGTTGCTGGCTTGGCCGGCTCTTCCGCAGGAGTCTCCTCCTTGTCGGGACACTCGTAGAACTTGGTTGCAACCATGATGATTCTGGAGTGCTTCACGCCATCCTTGTCTGTCCACTCCTCTGGCTTGAAGAAACCCTCGACGGTGAGCAACGTGCCCTTGGTGAGCTTGTCGAATGATTCGGTGTGCTCGTTCTTGCGCCATGCCTCCATATTCATGAAAGCCGATACGCGGTTGGTTTCCTCGCCGTTCTTCTCCTGACGGCCTACTGCCAATGAGAAGCGTGCTACGCTGGCGTTTGCGAACTGACGGATTTCTGCATCCTTACCTACGAAACCTGAAACTGTGAAGTTGTTCTCGATCTTTTTCATTTTGAATTGAATTTAAAAGTGAAACTTAATTTTTACATGCATTCAAAAGCAGGGATGTGGCACCATGTGGGAAGCACCATGAAAATCGTTCGCAATACTCTTTTTGTCGTTGGCGGTAAGGGAGAAAAAGGAAGATTACGCACTATTTTATTGGTCACAGCGATAGCGGCCACACAAGAAGGAGGAAGTCCTTCGCAGCATCACGCTACCTTTGCATGGTAAAAATAAGTGGCTTTCAAATAGCTCAATTCAGAAAAAGACGGGGCCAAACAATGGAACAAAGGTTGTAAGCAAGGAGGCAATCCGTATGCAACAGACAGGGGCACTGCTATGGCTGTATGCCTGGAGAAACGAAGCGGGAAATCCGACCTTACAGCTGTATCATCAGAAGAGTGAGGAGCATGAACACTGATGCACGATGAACGACAAGCCTAAGGGTCAGCTTAGCAATAGAGGCATCAAGCCAAAAGAGGACAGACATCAGAGGATTGGCGATAGCACTGTCATCATGCTAAGACCAAGTTCTGTGTCCGACAAGGAAGAGTCGCAAAAGACAGACGAGTAAAACCAAAAGGCGAAATGACCATTCCTATAACAAGGTACAGAGACGCTTAAAACGGCGAAGGGACTTTGGCGACGTATCGCTATACAGGTGTCGAAGCATCGCTTCTATAACAGGACTGGAGCAAGTGAGCAAACCGCACAACTTGCTCCCAAGGTATTTCAGTTACAACAGCCATAACCTCATTGGAGGATTGTCCTAAAAGAGTTTTTGCAGTCAAAGGAAGAAAGAGTCTGCAAGCCACATAGCCAACAGACTCTCTCCTGATTATTCACAGATGACAACATCATCCTTGTACTCCGTCACTTCCTTGCCGTTGATGAGCTGGACAATGACCTCACAACCCAAGTCCTCGACAATCGTTCCCTCTGTCTGACCTCTTCGGGGATAAAGCAAGGTGCAGAAACACCCTACAACGCCGTCCAACTGCTCCATGTCTATCGTTGCCATATCCGTTCCTCCTTGTTAGCCGAATGTGATTGGATTGATGCAGAAATTCGTGTCCTCTGCCTCATACTCGTATTCATTGATGAAGTCAATCATCTTCTGTTCGCTTCTTCCGTCCTGTGAGACACCAGTCTTCTCACACCACAACTTGATAGCATCACCAAAGGTGGAGTAAGCACCCTCACAATCCTCAAAGAGTTCTCCGTATGCAGTGACGTAGCACTCTTCGGGGAAGAAGTCGTTCTCATCGTGCGTATAGAAGATGTCGCAACCTGGCTCAACCTCTCGCCAACTGATTGAAAGTTCATCGCCAAGTGCCTTGTTCACCTCCTCAAAGAACAAGTCGCATGAAGACCAAGCACTTTCGGTGTCAAAGGACAAGAGGGCATAATCGTCTTCCACGTTCTCCTCATACTCTGCCCAATAGATGTGTCCTCTCACCGAGATGCCTTTCTTCTCGTAGTCAATGCCATAGTGTTCTGCCAAGAGATACAGATACACATTATTACTGTTCACCTCCAACTCTTGGAGTGTGTTCCAAAGGTCTGCCACGGCTTTGCGTGAGCCTGTCACCTTGTACTGAGTGTCGCAAATGTTAGCCATAAGATAAAATTTTTATTTTCTTCCCTTATGTAGAACCAACTACCATCGGGATTGATTAAAGAATTATGTTGCCCCAAAAGGTGTTATGGCTCATCAATGCAAGGTTTTGCCGTCAAATACTACCTCTGCCACAATCAGAGCGTGGAGATTTCACGGACAAACCACAGGCACCGACCTTGCAGGATGAACGCCATGACAGGTACCTTTGCAACACAATTCTTATCAAAGCCCGATGGGGTGGTACATGGCAGACTGCATGGTACAGCAGTGTGAAGTGACGTTATAGGTGGAGATAAGGCTATAAGAGGTTTTTGCAGTCAAAGGAGAAAAGAGTCCACAAAGTGCAGTATCTACAGGACAAAAACACTTTAGTTTACCTTGGTTAGCTCTTATATATATGCTAACCTAAAGTAAACTGTATATATGTCCGTCTAAAACCCGAAAACCGTACGGGTCAGCTTACGTCAGAAACAGAAGTATAGAACCATAGAAGTGGTTCAAGAAGTCTTTCTTCCTTTGACTGCAAAATATTATCTTTGCACGAATCATAATTGCCCTGTAGGATTTAATATAATTTAACACTCTTTGTTGAATGCAAGGAAGAACAGCTTCAATATGCTGAATATCAGTAGTATAACATTGTGTTAACCCTTAATCTGTAGAAAAGGATGTTATCATACAAAGTAATGTCCATTTGTACTTTTTCTATATGGTTTTATACTTACATTTGCATATCATTTGTATCTTGATAACAGTAACTAACTGATTATCAATATACTTTATATTTGAGGAAGTCAAGTAAAATATAGTAAACAATGATAATACTAAAAAACTCAGTATAGCTCAAATGAGTTATACTGAGTTTTTTGTTTTATATTGCTTTTAAAAAATATGGCATGACTGGCTTCTCTAATTGCCATGTTACATTCATTGGAAAATCACCATGAGACGAAACATAATTGACTAAACCAAAACAGTAAAAAGGGCTCGTATTGCCATAGCCGTCTTTCTTGTTTTCACGAACGAACAATAGAATCTTACGTTGTGTTTCCATTTGGTGGGTATATCGTTTCCCTCCATCAGTCTGATGAGAGTCAAAATTCCAAGATTGCCAATGAAAAAAATTCTCATTGACTACATAATCATCGTATTGTGTGGTTGGAGAAAAATCTTTATCGGATTTATTCAAAGTTACAAATAACAAAGAAGCATTATGTTCCGATAAATGGAAAGCTCCAGTGGCTGTACCCTGCATTTTCTTTGCTGCAGTCTGACGTCCAACCAACATAAAAACCTCCTCACGTGTATAACAGCCATATACCTCCATTTGTGGACAGAACAGGTTTTGCAAAGGAATAGTCTTTATTTGCAAATGTTCCAGCAAATACGATACTATTTCTTCTATTTCCTGAGTGAAATACTTATATTTATCTGTTTGGAGTAAAGAAAGTGCTTCATATATGCTATTAAAGCCTGATTTATCCAACTTATCAGAAAACAAAGCATAATATAACATCAATGCATAAGTTTCATTTTCTTGTTTAAGAAATTCACTGTTACCATTTACGAATCTTTGAACAAAATGCAAGAAGTTAGCCGTATTATGATGTATCAAATTTGAAACACCTTTCTCTAAGCGTTTAGTTATATGATCGTCAATATAGCTAATTTTTCCTGCTGCACGTTTTAATAGTGTCCAACAATTTGAGCCTTGATATAATATACGAATATCCTGGCCATTATTATCAAGGAATTGTGAGATTGTCGGTATGATTTCGCCATAACTGTTTATTTCGCGTATTATTCTCGTCTTATTATAAATTGCACTTTGAATATTATCCAATATATATTGACGAGCCAATTTCTCCATAATAATGCTACAGCCATTAGGCAGCATTGTAAAACCATCTTCGATTTGTTTCTTTATATTTTTATCAGAATTAAGTGTCAAAGCTCTGAAGCGACTGGCAAAATCATATTTACGATTTACTTGTGCGACAAAATCCAACACTGTAAGCTCAGTCTTACCTACAGAAAAACGAAGTCCTCGTCCTAACTGTTGTAAGAATATTGTTAAACTATCCGTAGGACGCAAGAAAAGTACAGTATCTATTTCTGGAATATCAATACCTTCATTGAAAACATCAACAACACATAAATAGTGAATATTCCCCTCACGCAAATCTTTAGTCAAACGTTTACGGACATCATTGGGGGTATCTGAAGTAAGGCTATATGCGTTAAAGCCATATAGAGATAATTGCTTAGCCATAAAATCTGCATGTTTCTTCGTTTACACAAAAACAAAGTGCACGACATGTATATTCATCAGCCAAGTACTTATGTAATGCATCTACTATTCTGCCTACACGCTCTTTATTACATAATCTGTAGGACAATCGTTCCACATTATATTTATTTCCACTCCACAATGAATCATCTGAAAGATCTGTATTGTCAGTTATACATAAATACTGGAATGGAGTCAATAATCCTGCTTGCAAAGCTTGGGGAAGACGTATTTCAGCGCTGATATGTCCTCCGAAATCAGGACGTAAATCACGACCATCCATACGCTCAGGAGTAGCTGTAAGACCGATTAATATTTGTGGACTAAAATGAGTTAATAATTTCCTATAACTATCAGCCTGACTATGATGAGCTTCATCGATGACTATGTAATCGTAATAATCTTTATCAAGTAAAGAGAAAAATTCATCATATTTTGAGTTAAACATTGAAATGGAGATAAATAAATTCTTGTATTCATCCTCATTCTGCGGACGATATCCTCCAACCCACAAAGAACCAAAGTTCATATCTCTCAAAACACTCCTGTAAGTGTTCAATGCCTGACAAAGAATTTCCTCTCTATGTGCCGTAAACAAAATACGGCTACGTGAATGGTTCCTTATAAAATTTTGATAATCAAAGGCTGAAATAACTGTCTTCCCAGTACCTGTAGCCGCAACTATAAGATTTCTATAGTTATGATTTTCGTCTCTCTCTACACTAAGCTTATCTAGAATCTGTTTCTGATGTGGAAGTAATGTAAAGCAGTGATATAAATTCTCTTCGCTGCGGTTTCTAAATAAATTACGATTTATCTCTTTATTAAATTTATCTATACCTCCAATTCTAATATCTTCAAAATTTGGACTATTCCAATACATATCAAAAGTCGCTAAAGCGGTCTTGATTATGTGTGGATTTTCTATATTCGTTACACGAATGTTCCATTCCAAGCCATCAGTCTGAGCTGATTTTGATAAGTTTGATGAACCTATATATGCCGTATTCATGCCAGAATTTCTTAAAAATATATATGACTTAGCATGAAGACGTTCTATATCTGTATTATAAGAAATACGAATTTCAGTATTGGGAAGTTCCAACAATTGTTCAATTGCTTTAGACTGAGTAATTCCGCAGTAAGTAGTAGTGATAATTCTTAAACGACTTCCTTCTTTTTGGGTAAATTTCTTCAAATCATCCATTAAAATACGTATCCCTGAAACTTTCAAAAAAGAAACTATAAAACAGATCTCATCAGCACTAGCTATCTCACGACGAATTTCTTCTCCCAATGATAATGTACTTCCACCACCAGTAAAAAGATTACTCACACGAAAACCACTCATCGGTCTAATTGTTTGCGATCTACTTTGGCTCTGAAAAAGATATTGCTGATGCGTCATAACTTCAGTTAATAGATTCTCATAATCGACTATCTGCTTTTCCTCCAATAAACCGGCTTCTGATAAAATTCTGTTTATCATATTCACACGGTCTTGTTGATCCTCTATTTCTTCCAATTTATTGCGAATCACTTTTGCCAAATAATCAGCTAATATCTGAGGAGATTCTGCATTATCAACATTGTTTTTTACGCAAATAAGATTTTCAGCTTCCGATTGTTTAATTTCTCCCCTTATCTCGTTATTAATAATATGTTCATATATACCTTTTTTCAGCATAACAGTTTTAAATTATAAACCTACTCAGGTTTTATTACAATACGCCAATAGCCAGTCTTATCAGATCCTTCATGAACGAGAATGCCTCTGTCCTTAAGATTCTTTATCTGTTTCTTAACACCTTCCAAAGAAATATCCAATTCATCTGCCATTTTTTCACGGGTTATCATTGGGTTTGATATAACCATATCAATGATACGTTGAGCCGTTCTACCAACAGGTTTATTGAGATTCTGTTTTACAGGGTACTTTTCGAGGGTACTTTTTTCGTTTACAGGGTACTTTTTCACCGAACTATCTTCGTTTACAGGGTACTTTTCGAGGGTACTATTTACCCTGTTGGCAACTTCCTCGACAGGTATCCTTCCGTTCTCTCCCCAATTCAGATTATAAAATGTGGTATAGAAAGAAATCGCTTCTGTTTGATATTGTGGCTCTTTTCCCGGAAGGAAATTAGGCAGTTTCTCCGTAAGTTCCCGCATTTTCCTTAAACCTGAACCACGTTTCTCCATATAATCCAATTGAGTAAACATATCCGCAATGACAGGGTTACGGCGCATGGACGGCACTTTGTATATGTCCCGGTCTTGAATTTGTGTGCCATCAAGCATCGCACCGGGTGATACCAATTCTATCCGGTCATCATAGATATCAATATGTACTTCACCACCCATTACTGTGTAATCTCTATGGATAAGATGGTTTACCAACCCTTCAAAGATTGCACGATCGGAATAGTCTGGGAGATTCAGGCGATAGTTTGGCATCCTCACCCATCCGCTCATGGTATAGTTCTTGATAAAGTCCATGCCATATTTTAAAAGCAATACAAGATTGGCTCGATGTTCTACGGAACTGATAGCATCGTCTTTATAGAGTCCTGTCCAACGGGTACAGAAAATACGTGATTGGAATACTGTGCAATTATCCACAAACAGCAATCCGGCATTGGTCAGCTTACCGTCAGATGTGACAAGTCCGAATGATTCCAAATATTTATCGTTCCATTCCTGATGTGTTTGCTCGCGGAAAGTGTTGGCAAGGATAACGAAAGAATGTTTGTTGGCATCCACTTGTGTAGGCAGCGAATCCCAGGTCATGTGCGTACCCTTTAATACCAATGAAAGAAGTTGTTGCGAATTGCACTCTACACTTTCATTGCCAACTCGTGTATATGCTGTACGTGTTCCGTCTTGATAATAATAATAAGGTGTCAGCGTTCCTGACTTTACTTTCACTTCAAGAAGGGTACGTCCTTCGTGTTCTATTGGAATAAGTTGTACCTCTGGTACCGGGTCAAGTCTTGCCTTTATCATTTCACTGATAAAGTCGGCATCTGCTTGCAGATTATCCAAACCTACAATCATTCCGTCATCGTTTACTCCATAGAACAAGCTGCCACCGTCTGTATTGGCAAAAGCCGATACGGATTTAAGCCATGACTTCACTTTCTTACGTTCCAGCATTTCCTTAAAATCGTAAGACGAGCATTCCGCTATCAATGTATTGTTATGAATTTGCATCGTTTTCCTTTTTGTTGTTCGAGTATAAAACCCAAGTTCTATATACAAAAGTAAAGATAAAACCAAATATCCTGTTAAAACAGTCCATTAATTTGATTATTATATATTTATATCTGCATACTATTAAAAAATTCATTTTTTACAGAAAAAGCTACAGTTGTTTATGAATACCGAGCAAGCACCATATCAGCTAACACTACGGCCGATTCTGACTCATCTTTCGGAGCATCCTTGGGTTTCCAGGCCACAATAAAACGGACAGATGCCGACTTTACCTCATAACCTTTCTCCTTCCAGCCGGACAAAACAGTTTGCATATTCTGTGAAAGTTTCGCTATTGGCTTATGAGAAAAAGCATTATACAGAATTGTATTTTCGTAATTCAACTTATCTCCACTTCTTAATGCCAGTACCTCCTGCTTCAGATTCTTGAAGAATCCCAAGTTGACATCCTTGTGTGAAAGTTGAAGTACAATTTCTTCAGGCATTGAATATTGCTTCTGATCTGTAAGATATTCATCTACAGCACAACGACTGAAACAGTCTCCATTTGTATGGATAAACAGACGATTTTTGGCACGTGTCATTCCAACATAATAACGGCGCATCAAATCATCATCTTTGGAATAATTGTCGGTTACAAGCATATATACATCATCGAACTCCCTACCTTTGGCTTTATGAATGGTAGAAACTACAACATCAGCATCTGAGACATCACAGAAATCTTCGACTGACGACTCAAATACAAAATCCTTGAAATCTGTCAGGTATTTTACCTTATTAGTCTGTTCAAACAATTCAACGCAACGCCTTACGTAGGTCAGACTCTGACTTTTTTCATAAGTTGTATAAGTGGCTTGTTTTACCTCCGACCATACCTCTTCCGGAATAAGAGGAGTATTGACCCGCTTATCTATATATCTCAAAAGATATCTTATCTCAGCCATATTGCAGAAACGAAAACCCTCCATAGACTGTATCAGCTTACAGTTTATATTATATTTACGCAAGAGTGCAACCAATATTACGGCTTCTTCATTTGTCTGGGTCAGTACGCACGAACGACTATTCTTATGATAACGGACCAAGTCTTCAACAAGAGGCTGATACATATAATCCGAGTGATAACATCTCATCCCCACCCATCCGTTCTCATCTTTCATGGATATAATCGGAGTGGTTTTCATTCTTTTGCCAATAACTTGTACAAATGCATTGGCAAAATCTACAATATGACGTGCACTCCGATAATTTTCCGTCATTTCCACAAAACTGCTTCCTGATTCTTTTGTCAACTGATACATATAGCCGGAATCAGAACCACGAAAACCATAAATATTCTGGTCATCATCACCCACAGCTATCACACGCATCTCCTCATTGTTGTCCATCAAAGCCTTTACAAGTGAATATTCGGCTTCACCCATATCCTGAGCTTCATCAATAACCAATACCGTCTTACCAATCTTATTAGGCTCCACCTCACCCTGATTAATCATACTGGCGGCTTTGGCAACGACATCTTTGGCATCTTCAAGATTTCCCATTCTTCCCAAAAGATCAAAACAATAAGAATGGAATGTCTTTATTTCGACAAAATGGGCTGCATTGCCTATAAGTTCCATCAGCCTTTGTTTAAATTCCGTAGCAGCTGCTCTGGAAAAAGTAAGCATCAAAAGCTGCTCATGCTTAACATCTTCAAGCAACAGAAGTGATGCAAGCTTATGAACCAGGACACGTGTCTTTCCACTACCCGGCCCTGCCGCCACAACAATACAACGCGAATCTTTATCAGAAATAATCTCCATCTGCCGTTTTGACAAGCAACCAAACAGCTGCTCATATTTCTTGGGTGTCAAATTACGCAATATTTCCGTACTTCTTTCCCCCTTAAAATACTTTGCAATGAACTTTCTATAATCCATCTGGAAATAATCCTGAACATACTGCAAAGCCGCATCATAATCTTTCACCATCAGATTGGCATATTCGCCCACTATATGAACCTGCTGAATCTTCTGCTTATAAAATTCATTAAGCATACGATAGTCTTCCTGCTTATAGCGTGATTTGTTATCCTTTACTCTTTTAATACACATGGCATTATAAAGAACAAGGAAGCCACCTTCAAGTTTGAGTGCACCTATTTTTGAAAGATACAGCAAAGCCTCCTCCACGTCTTCAAGCTGCAGGTTTTCACGTTCTATGAAAAGAGACTGCGGGTCAGACTTTATCTGGTTCAAAAGTTCAACTACAGAAAACAGAACAGGCGTATCTGATGAAATCCTCTGCTTGTTATCGTCTACTTGCCGATAAAGCCATTCTATAGCAAAACGACTGATCTCCAATCTTGTTTCATAACGCTTAAGAATAGTCTCCAAATCAGCTCTGCGAGTTATTTCCACATTATGAGCCGCATCTTCTTTTTTGTAAATATATCCTTTTACCGTCAAGAAATAGAATAACGTACGGATATCCTTTTCCCTGGAAGTTACAATTCCATCATTCACAGCGTTGTCGTTCAACTGCTTGCATGATATACGCAAAGATTCATCGGGAATGTGATTAAGAATATATTGTTCAAGCTTTGCAAAGCGCTCGAGAAGCATCCGCGATTTTCGTTCAGAATCACCGGCATCCAACAAATAAGCGGATATATCCTTACTGTCGGCCAGAATCCCTTCCTGGCGCATGCGTTCTACCACCGATACAACTTCATTCCTACTCAATCCCAATATATCTGCCAGATAATCAATACGTGACTCCGCTTCTGAATCATGTACCTTAACAACGTATTTCTGGGTAATCAATGATTTAATAATTCTAACAGCCTTTTCTATTTCATCTTTACTAAACAGCAAAGACATGGATATGCGCTGCCTGGCTTCATCCATATTTTTCACCGTAATACCCGTAGCATATACATGCGGCACATTATTACCTCTTTCCAGATAACCACTTTGTTCCAAAGCCGCCAATGCAGTTCTTACGCGGGTTTCTATATCAAAAACAGAATCATCCCATCCGGCCTGCCGGGCAATTTCCAAGGCAGAACAACTGACTCTCATACGCTGTTTGGTAAGCTCTTTAACTGACTTCCAAATCTGTTGTATTTCACTGATACTGAGTTTTGTCTGGTTCAGCAAAATAAAATGTTTATCCAAGTCACCGTCACTGTAAAGTACATAACAACGTGCACTGAGATGAGGGTCACGCCCGGCTCTACCTGCTTCCTGTACATAATTCTCCAATGAATCGGAAATATCATAATGCACCACAAGACCCACATCTTTCTTGTCAACTCCCATACCAAAAGCCGACGTGGCTACAATAATACGTACCTGATCTGTCATAAATGCATCCTGATTGGCTATCTTTTCATCGGCATCCATTTTTCCATTAAAAGGAAGAGCCTTAAAGCCGTCACGAGTCAGTTTAGAAGCCAATTCTTTTGTTCGTTTGGTGCGCGATACGTAAACAATTGTGGGACAGTCTGATTCAGAAACAAGATTTCTCAACTTCGTGTATTTGTCATCGTCTGTATCAGCATGAATTACAGAATAACGCAAATTGGTCCTTGAAGCTGTCGATGCGAACAACTTCAAATCCAAATCCAAAGTCTGTTTAAAATAATCACAGATATCCTGTACAACTTTCTGCTTTGCGGTAGCTGTAAAGCAAGAAACCGGTATAGGACTCTTGCTTCCTTTTTTCCGTTGATACTCACCGATAAACTTTCCAATATACAGGTAATCTACCCGAAAATCCTGTCCCCATGATGAAAAACAATGAGCCTCATCTATTACAAACCTCACCACATGACGCGCCAGCAGAATTTTTTCTATAGTTCTGGAACGAAGCATCTCAGGAGATATATACAACAACGAGGCTTCACCATCCTGTACCCGCTGTATAGATAACGAACGGGTGATGGGATCTAACATTCCATTGATCGTTACAGCCTCTGTAATACCCCTATCAGCCAAATTGTCTACCTGATCTTTCATTAATGACTGTAAGGGCGAGATAACAACCGTAAGTCCATGTACAGCACGTCCTTCCATCAATGCAGGCAACTGAAAAGTAAGTGATTTGCCCCCACCGGTAGGAAATATGGCCAACAACGATTCACCCTTCACCGCCGCACGGGCAGCCTGTTCCTGAAGAGGCTCTCCTTCATACGTACGAAACTGATCATATCCAAAAAAGATTTTCAGATTATGAACGACTTCCAGTTGGGTATTGCAATATTCACACCCCTCTTCACAATGGGTATAGCGTAAAAGCTTTATCACAAATTCTACTCCGGGATAATTCCGCAGTACCCATCCGGGAGTTACAGAACGTTGATCGGTTGTATCAATCAATGCCAAAGCATAAGCCAGCTCACAGGGATATTGTTCAATTAACATGTCCAAATCGGCATGACTGCATATTTTCCCCTCATATAGTTTCCTGATTAATCCAGACAATCCCTCACCAACGTACTCCGCTTGCATCATACTGAGAAATCCACTGAATTCTTTCTGCTCCTTTAACAAGGAGGCAAACAGCTTGCGTTTCTCATCTGAAAACGAACTCCATCGTGCCATTTCATCAAATAGCAAATCCTTAGCTTTTGCACAATCGTTTACAGGATTATTAATCTGGTCACTTATGAGTTTATCATCTTTTACAAGACGATGATAAGGCCGTTCCGGAAACAATAGAGGCGACCAATAGAGCGTATCTACCAAAATCCACCGGTCCGTCGTTTCCGGAAATAAATATCTGGCATCATGATGGATGATATTATGACCGCATACATAGTCAACATTATCCAAAAATTCCAACAATTCGTCTCTGGAAGTCTTATGATAAGTAGCTCCATCATAACGAAGCGCTCCTATATCATGAACCTTATGGTCTTTCAACCCAACCTCTACATCTACCAAAGCATAATGAGATGCATCATGTGAAACAGACACACTTTGCTTGCTGATGACTTCTTTTTTGTCTTCAGCCTTCCTTATTCCCATTAGCCTACTCCATATTGACATATATTCAGTCTTGGATTTTCGATTTTTACTTTAAATCTCTATCAATATTCTACAAAAAAAATAAAAATAAGCCAATAATAAAAGAAAATTCCCGATTTATAGCAAATGAATCAGAAATTAAACAATGCATATATACCTTATTATGAATAGTTATACTAAAAACTGATGCGATTACATCGCATATATGAATATAAAAGGAATCACCTAATGACAAAAATAGTTGCTATTGTATACTATTCAAAATATAATATTACCTTTGCAGAAAATTAAACTGATATGAAAAAGGAACTGTTAGGAACTACTGTCGGAAAACTACGCAATAAATTACACCGCCTCATGAAACAGAGATATGCTTCTGAAGCTGAAGTTAAAATGACAGTAGAAGAATTTATTCTTCTAAACATGATTAAAGCCAAGACTGACCAGATTCTTCAGAATATAGCCATTGCAACCGGCAAAAATAAATCGGTTGTCATGCGTATGATAGACTCATTGGAGAAAAAGGGATTGGCCAAACGTACTGTTAATCCCGAAGACAGACGTGAAAATTTTCTAAGCATAACCGATGAAGGTGAGAAAGTAGTTACCCAATATCAGGAGATAGAAAAGCGACTCTCAAATGAACTGTTAAAAGACATACCATCTGAAAAAATAGAGATATTCTTCGAGGTTATAAATGAGATTTCAAAAAGAGCAAACAACCTTTAATGCTCTTTTTTACCCTAATAGTTGCTATTGCAAACGATTTATAATATCAATCAATATCCTATGAAATATATCATAAGAAATGTCATCACAAGTTGCTTCCTCTTAGGAAGCATTTCCATGTCGGCTCAACCAACAGAACGAATAATGACCCTGAATGAATTATTCTCATTGGCCGACACCCAAAGTAAAACCATCAAAATTTTTGAAGAAGCAGTCAGCGGTGCCAGTAAGGATATATCCGTGGCAAAAAATGCATATCTTCCCAATATTGATTTCTCGGCCTCTGCATCGTATAACGGAAATGCGTGGGTAGCCGACCGAAATTTTTCAAACGGACAGTCGTATTCTTCTCCACATTTTGGAAACAATTTTGCCATTGAGGCATCACAGGTAATTTTTGCCGAAGGTTCTATCTATAACAATGTGAAAGCATTGGAAATACAAAAGAAAATAGCAGAATGGGATCTCACAGCACATCGTCAGGAAGTATATTTCCTGCTGACCGGATATTACCTCGATTTATACAAATACAGAAATCTGCTTACCGTATACGACAAGAATATAGAACAAACCAGACAGGTCATACGTGACATGCATGCCCGTGAAGCTGCAGGAGTAGCTTTGAACAACAATATCACACGTTATGAAGTGCAATATCAGAATCTTCAATACAAACGTACAGAACTCCTCAGCCTTATTGACATTTACAATAATAAACTTGTAACCATGCTGGATTTGCCATCGCATACAGAAATTCATCCTGACACAACACTGCTTTGCAAACAAATGCCCAAACCGCAGGAGAAAGAAGTACAAGACATGGCTTTCAAAAACTCACCTCTCCTGAACAGGAACAGGCTTACTCTTGACATGCTGAATAAAAAGGAAAAGGTCATCAAAGCCGGATATATGCCACAAATAAGCATTATTGCCGGAGACAATCTAAAAGGACCGATAACTTACGAGATTCCGACAATAGACAGTAACATAAACACATGGTATGTCGGTATCGGATTAAAATACAACATAGGAAATCTATATAAAACGCCCAAGAACCTGTCACGCATACGTTCATCGATCGAACAGTCACATGTTGAGCTTACCTCTTCTGAAGAAAATGTAACACTTGACGTACAAGCAGCCTATATCCATTATCTGAATTCATTCGAACTTTTAAAGACACAGGAAAAAAGTCTTCAGCTTGCCAGTGAAAACTATGAAGTAACCTCAAACCGATATTCAAATGACCTTGTACTTGTCACCGATCTGGTAGATGCCGATAACCTCAGACTGTCGGCCGAAGTACAATATGTAAACGCTCAAATCAATGTAATATATAATTATTACAAACTAATGTATACAACTGGAACTCTCAACTCTATAAACAATTAACGCACTATGAATAGAAAAGAAAAAAAGATATTGCGCAACATTATTGTCATCGCAATAATTTTCGGCGGATTATTCTGGGTATGCTCCAAATTTATCCACCTCGGCAGTGTAGAATATACGGACAATGCACAAATAAGACGAAATATCATACCCATAAATTCACGGGTACAGGGATTTATACAGAAAGTTTACTTTGACGACTTTCAGTTCGTACATAAAGGTGATACGCTTGTAGTCATTGAAAGTTCGGAATACAAACTGAAAGTAGTACAAGCCAAAGCCAACTATCAGAAAGCCCTGATGGAAAACACAGCAATGGAAACCGTTATCTCTACCACAGCAAACAACCTTACCGTTTCCGATGCAAACATTGAAGAACTGCGCATCAGACTGACACAGGCAGAAACCGACTTTCACCGATACAAACAGCTGTACAGTCAAAAAGCCGTAACGAAACAGCAATACGACAATGCAAAGGCCGACTATGAAGCAACAAAAGCCAAATATGACATGCTTGTAAGACAAAAGAAAAGTACGTCTCTGGTTAAAGACGAACAAACGCAACGCCTTGAACAGAACCAGACCAACATTGAGGTTGCTAAAGCTGCACAGAATCTGGCGGAACTCAACCTGTCATACACCGTTATCGTTGCTCCATGCGATGGAGTGACTTCACGAGAAGCAATACAGGAAGGACAGCTGATACAACCCGGACAGACATTACTGTCACTGGTAGACTATGACAATGTATGGGTTATAGCCAACTATAAGGAAACTCAAACAGCCAATATCCGTGAAGGGCTTCCGGTCAGCATAACAGTCGATGGTGTTCCCGGCATTGAATACTATGGAGAGGTATCAACTCTTTCAAGTGCTACCGGTGCACAATATTCCATCATTCCCCAGGACAATTCTGCCGGCAATTTTGTAAAAGTGGAACAGCGCATCCCTATAAAGATTGTTTTTACAGACAAGAACAGCAAAGAAAATATCAACCGCTTACGCTCCGGAATGAATGTGGAGTGTGAAGTAAACTATTAATGCCATGCCAGCCCCATCATTAAAAGAAGCAGTAGTGGCCAGACGCATCATGGTATGGAAAGATTTTGTTCCCATGTCCTTGCGGTTTCCACTAATTCTGCTGATTATCATCGTATATATGTTTTCGGGAGGCGTATATATGTCGGCAGTCTCAGAAATGTCTGGAAGTTTGTCGTGGATAAATGAAGACATCATGATGGCCGGATATGCCTCCATGACCGGACTGACCATAGCCTTTCCGTTACTGTTCAGGATTCTTTTCAGATTTCCCACACGCGAACTTCTCCTGTTTTCAGCCGGAGTCTTTATCGTGAGTGATTATCTGTGCATGGTATGCGACTTCCTGCCGCTCATTGTTTTCCTGTCATTTATCAGCGGATTTTTCAAAATCGTAGGAACATTTGTATGCTGGAGCAATATACAGCTTAAGATTACCCCCAAAAGGGATTTTGCCGTATTTTTCCCGTTCCTGTTTACATTTGTTCTCGGAAGCGTGCAGCTTGCCAATATTGCCACAGGATACAGCATCTATGCTTTTGACTGGAAGGCCATACACCGGCTCACAATCGGCGCATTCATATTGATATTTACACTGGTATATTTCTGTATGCGGCGCAACTACCGGCAAGGCCCTCACATACCGTTCAAAGGTATAGACTATCTGGGAGGTATCTTATGGAGTCTCTGGCTGATATGTATCATTTTCATTTTCGTATATGGCGAGCACTATGACTGGCTCGACGGAGAAGAAATCCAGACAGCCATCGTCTTCGCCATTGTTCTCCTGGTTATGTGCATACAGAGGGCAGCCACCGTACGGCATCCCTACATCAGTCTGAAAACTTTCTCACAACACAACATGCTCTTCATATTCATACTGTTTGGGTGCATGACACTGATGTCGGCCACAGCTACCTCCACACAAAACATCTTCACCAGCGCCATATTGGGCTTCGATGCACGCCATAATGCCGATCTCAATTGGGGAGTACTTATCGGTATAGCCGTAGGCACATGCATATTCTATCTGTCACTGGTAAGATGGAAATGGAGAATAAAAAGCATTGTGTTTACAGGTTTTCTCTCATTCTTTCTTTATCAGGTGATGCTATATTTTCTGATAGATGCATCGACCGAAAAATACATGCTTTATCTGCCTCTCGTATTCAAGGGTGCAGGAGTAAGCCTGGTATACACATCTTTGACCTACGCCCTTGCAGGATGTGTCACATTTATCTATTACTTTGAGGCCATGTGTGTTATCGGTTTTATCCGGACCAGCTTCGGTGCACCACTCAACTCTGCCATTCTTATCAGGATGTTCAATCATGCACAGCAGGAAAACGTTGCCGGATTGGGCAGTTACATTGACTCCATGTATTCCATGGCCGATTCTTTCACGAGCGTATATAATGAGTTCCAACGACAAATTCTCATGGTCAGCCTGAAAGAAGTATATGGCTATGCTGTAATAATAGCCATCATCATTTTGCTTGCCATTCTGGCATCAGATTACAGACATTTCATTTTTGCCAAATCAAACCAGATGCTGAAATTAAGCCAGATATGGAGGCTGGTCCGGAACAAAGTAAACTGAATTTCGTTCTCTGCAAGAATATGTCAAACATATATTCTGCACATTAATAATTGATTACACCAGCCAGCCTGTGCAAAAGTGCATCAACTCTCCGGTTATGCACTTTCACAGACTGGCAATTCTTCTTTTTCCCTATATCCGGATATCGTATCAGTCAGCCAGTACCGAGAACTCTGCACCTCCGGCAAAATCCTGTCCGTTCTGTGAACTCAATCCGGTAAAACGGATATAACGCGCCTTAACCGGAGCCGGCAATAAAACTTTCTTGGCTTTGCTTCCAGCGTCGAAAGTTCCGGTTATCACAGGCGAACCCCAATTCTTTCCATCCACACTCAACTCCAGTTTGTAGTCTTTTATCATACCATTTGTCCCTCCGTCCTGACGAGGCAGATAAACAAATCCCTTTATCTGCTTCACATCACCCGCGTCAAAGTCTACCCAGTGCGGATACTGAGCCACTGTAACCGAATACATCGTATGCCAGGTAGTATTAGCATCGCCGTCTACCAGGTTTGCAGCATCTCCTTCACCAGACTCCTGACTGGAAGCATAAATCACCTCCATCGGTATCGTCTCTATCTTATTGCAGGATAAAGTAACCGCTATCTGTTTGTTGTTCTTATAGAAAGCAGTAACAAGTCCGCCTTCACGCAACATAAAAGGAGCCACGTAGTCATACACCTTTTTACTTCCATTCAAAGCATAGCAGACAGCCTCCCCTTTTATGGGCGAAGATATGGTAACCATACCATTCCTGCTTCTCGATACAGACAAGGGCATTGCTCCCGAATTGCGCGCCTGTGCCGTTTTCGTAAATTCATTGGCACGAAGCGGACGGATGGAAAATCCCATTGCAAAATTATCGCCTTTCACACGGTCTTTCTCCAAAGGAGCCCCCTGTCCGCAACTGTTGCCTCCCAATCCCGTAACAGCCAAATCAATATGCAAATGCGTACCGGTGGAAGGCGGCAACTGATAGGTATGCGGTGCCAACGTCATTTCCAATGCCGACCAAGGGAGTGCCGACACACAAGAAGGACGGTTCATGACAAACATCACCCCACATCCCGACGCATCGGTCAGTGCGCACCAGCGCACATCCTCACGGTTACCCATGCTCTGAGGCTTGGCAAAACGCACCAACTGTTCACGTACCGTAGAAGTATGCTGCTCGATAAATGCTCCTGTCTTCCGGTCATTGTAATTGTTCTGAGGCCCCCTGCCGTAGTAAGTATACCGGCTCAATTCTTCCGGGAGTTGCATGGAATATCCCAAACGGGGCAACACCAACGAAGCATCGTTTGAAGCAATAGCCGACTGCAGTTCGACAGTTCCATCCGGATATACCGTCCATATCTGACTGGTTACGAACTTGAAATCATCCGGTCCGAAAGGACGGTCATTATGCTCTTCAAGCGTATAACGGCCCGATGTACCACCATGAATAGTTGCTCCGTTAGGCGCCTGTGACTCTACGGTAAACATCAGCTGCACCGTATTGTCTGCCGTATTCAGCACTTTCGAAGCTGTAACCTTATGCCGCAGGTTGTGAAGTCCTTTCTCAAACCATGACCGATAGGCCCAGTTATCGTTATCAACCGGTGCACGCAAGGCATCCAGTTCAGGACCTTCGCCCGGACGTATCACAGCCTTTCCATCATACGACAGACTGTATAAAGTACCCTGTTCATTGTCAAATTCGGCGATAAAGTTCCGGCCTTCAACAACCGTCCGGTTATTTACCACTTTCACATCCGGTTTAGGAAGTCCGTCATTCTGTTCTGCAATTGCAGGCAACTTGTCGGCGGCCTTCACCATGAGCTGTTCTTCCATTTGCACGAATCCCTTCCCGGCCCATGGTTTGTCTTCGGCCAGACGGAACTGCACCTTTACAAAATATTCACTCTGCGGGTCAAGTGCTGCATAATCGTATGGAATTGCATACACGGCACGCTGACGCGGACCTATAATCGAACGCGGAGCCTTAAAGACAGTGCTTTCCTCTATTTTCACCCCGTCCTTATAAAGCATCCATACCATATCATATCCGGTCAAGGGAGTAAAATACGCCTTATTGAAAATCTCAATAAGACCTTTACTCATGTCAATGGCCTTTACACCTACATTCTGATATACTTTCTTCACCTCATAAAAGACAGGCTTGGGCGAATGGTCGGGCAGCAGGATACCGTTCATACAGAACATTCCGCTATTAGGCTTATCACCGAAATCACCTCCATAAGCCCAGTATCGTTCTCCTGTTTTCGGATCATAATAATCCAACGCCTGGTCCACCCAGTCCCAGATAGCAGCACCACAGAAAAAGTTGGTCGATTCAATGGCATTCCAGTAGTCAATCAGATTTCCGCCCGCATTCCCCATCGAATGAGCATACTCAGAGATATGAAACGGATATTTCAGCGGATACCGTCCTTTCACCGCCTCACGCACCCAGGGGATAGAAGGATACTGGTTTGAACCCATATCCACAATATCATTATTGCGCTCATACTGTACGGGACGTGACGCGTCAAAGGCATGCAGCGCCTCATAAGCCTTTACAAAGTTCACTCCGGGACCGGCTTCATTTCCTAATGACCATATTACTACCGAAGGAGCATTGACATGCTCATGAGCCAACTCCATAACACGTGCCACATGTGCCGCCTCAAATTCAGGCACATGTGAAAGAGAAGCTGCACCATAATAATATTCATGGCTTTCAAGATTTGCCTCATCTTCCAGATAGATTCCATACTTGTCACAGAGATAGTACCAGTAATTCTGGCAGGAATAGTGCGAATTACGCACATGGTTTATATTTCCCCGCTTCATAAGCATAATCTCTTCTTCAATCTGGCGGGCTGTAATGGCATTTCCCACTTCTGGAGCAATTTCCTGCCGGTTTACTCCTTTCAGTTTTACCGGCATGCCGTTGATATAATAATAGCGTCCGGCCAGTCCGAACTCATCCTTCTCGGCCGGTGTATCCCTGATTTCCACCTTACGGAATCCGAAACCGGTGGAAACCGTTTCTACTACGTTACCCTTTTTATCTTTCAACTGGCCGACCAGTGTATACCGGTAAGGCTCTTCGGCCGACCATTTACGGGGATTATCCATCTTCAGTAAAGCAACAGACAAGGTTGCTTCACCGTGTTCAAGTTCTTCTACGTCCGAAGTCACACTTACTCCGGACACCAGTTCGTTTTCATCCGAATAAAGACGGTTTGCATACAATGTATAAGACATGGTATATCCCTTCACCGTTTTCTTTCCCAGATTCCGTATCTCGGCAGTAATTTTTGCGGAACCATCCCGATAATTCCCATCCAAATCCGGAATTACCCGCAAATCACGTATCTGAACCTTTGCAGTCGAAGTAAGCGATACCGTACGGAATATTCCCGGCAGACGAAACATATCCTGCGCTTCAAGAAAAGAACCGTCTGAATTGCGATACACTTCCACGGCAACCGTATTCTTACCTTTTTTATTCAGGCACCGGGTTATATTAAAAGAAGCCGTATTTCTGGAGTTCTTTGAAAATCCCACATACTGTCCGTTTACCCATACATAGAAAAAAGACGAAACTCCATCAAAGTTCAAATATACCTCGCGTCCGTTCCATTCATCAGGAATTGTAAAATCACGTCTGTAAGAGCCCACCTCATTCCGATGCCGGTAAGTAACCCAATCCTGAGGCGGAGTGCGCATCACTCCTCCCTTCCAGTCGTTCACAGCCACCTTATGCTGGAAAATAACCGGTTGGTTGGCATAGATGGGAACACCGTATTTCAACGAACCGTCTCTTTGGATACCGGCAACATTCCACTGCATGGGCACCCTTACATTATCCCAACCGGATACGTCATAATCCGTTTTATGGAAATCAACCGGACGTTCCTCGGGATTCCCCACCCAATGGAACTTCCACATACCATCCAGTGACTGCCAATAACTGCTATGCTCAGGCAAAAGCCTGCGCGCGCTTTCCGTATCCGGAAAAGCAAAAAACCAAGCATGAGGCTGTTCCTTATTCAGTGCAAGCTGCTCAGGACTCTCCCACTCTTTCCCTGTGGGTGCAGCAACTTCTCCATAACCAAATCCCTCCAGTGAACTTGTCTGTGCAATGGCTGAAACAGACAACAATGAACAAACAGACAGACCAATCTTCTTCATCCATGTTGACAGTCTGCCTTTATCTTTTACACACATCATATAATGCTTTTGTTATTGAAATACGCTGGCAAGGTATCAAGAATATTCAATACTTGCAAGGAAGAATACTGTATAATTATCGAAACAACATTGAAGCAATATAATCACATCTTTGAAATATTTTTGAGATATGGCCATTCTACTTTTGCAGACGGAAATGGAAAGCAATCATGAAAGGAAAAATTTTATTTAGTTTGTGCCTGCTTGCTTCTATCAGTGCCAATGCAGGAGTAATTAAAGGAAAAGTAAAAGATGCACGTACCGGAGAAGAGATTATCGGTGCAACAATCATTGTAAAAGAAGAACCATCAAAAGGGACCGTTTCCGGTCTGGACGGTAGTTTCAGCCTGTCTGTCGACAAGAAAAAATACACATTATTGTGTTCTTATGTAGGATACAAAAAAAATCGAGATTCCTCTGTCTGACAAATCAGAAACCGTAGAAATTCCATTGGAATGTGATGAAATCATGCTCGAAGGAGTTACTGTCATAGCAAGTAACCCGGGACGTTCAGAAGCCGGTGCACGAGGCATTGAGAAAAAAGCAATGAACGTTATCAACGTAATGAGTGCCAAAGCCATTGAGCTCTCACCAGACATGACCGTGGCTAACGTAATACAGCGCATGTCGGGTGTAACCATCGAGCGCAACAGCAGCGGCGAAGGACAATATGCCATATTGCGCGGCATGGACAAGCGCTACAACTATACATTGGTCAACGGAGTCAAGATTCCGAGTCCCGACAACAAGAACCGCTTTGTTCCATTGGATATATTCCCCTCTGAAATGCTCGACCGTCTGGAAGTAAGCAAATCACTGACAGCCAATATGGAGGGCGACGGAATAGGCGGAGCCGTAAATCTGGTAATGAAAGACGCTCCTTCCGAAAGACAGTTCACCGCAAATATTTCAACCGGATACAACAGCATGTATTTCAACCGTGACTTCCAGTCATTCAGAAGTGGAGACATTGCAAAGAAATCTCCTTACGAAGCAATGGGAAAACCTGAAGACTATAAGGTTACAGCCGATGACTTCACAACATCAAACCTGCACATGAAATGGCAGAAACCCCTGCCCGATCTTACGGCAGGACTGTCATACGGCGACCGTTTCTTCAATGACAAACTGGGTATCATGCTGGCCGGAAGTTTTCTCAACACCTATCGCGGAAAAGAAAGTGAAATCTATTATCAGCCGGGAACAAGTCATAACGGCATAACTTACAGAAACTATTCGTCACAGCAGACCCGAATCGGAGCGCACGCCAAATTTGACTATTCAATAAACGACATGCACAAACTGACCTGGTATAACGGATACATGGACATGACCGAAGCCGAAGTTCGTGACGGTTCTGATGACAAGGAACGTGCTGTCCGCATGAAATGGAACCATCAATACATATTCAACTCTACACTGAAAGGCGAGCATATGTTTCTTGATGACGGTGCTCTGAAACTAAACTGGTCGGCCGTCATATCAAAAGCCTATAACGAGACTCCAGACAATACGGAAATCAATATACTGGGTTCACACATCCCCTCAACCGATGCTGCTACCCGCCGTTGGGAACATAACTCCGACAACGACAAAGCCGGATATATAGATTTGACCTATAAGCTAAATACCAGAAACGGTTCTGTCTTCGACTTTTCAATCGGTGGTATGTATCGCGACAAGAAACGTGACAGTTTCTTCAATGAATACACATTCAATTCTGCAACCGGCAATAAAGACCCGCAGTATATCAATGAGGACTGGTTCAACTTTGACGAAATCCTGTTAACCCCCGACCCCTATGGAGATATAGGTAATCCGTTGAACTATGACGCTACCGAAAAAATCGGTGCCGGATATGGTATGGTAAAATATACTTTCAACAAATGGGAGGTAATAACCGGAGTACGCGTAGAACATACCAATCAGGGATATGTACTGAAATTTCCACGCGATGTCGATCCCGAAGGCAATCAGGAATATACCGACGTACTGCCCGACCTGCATATAAAATACAACATACACAAGAATGCCAACCTGCGTTTCTCATACGCACGTGCCATCAATCGTCCGAGCTTCTTCGAAATCGTGCCTTACAGCATTATCAACGAAGACTACGATGAGAAAGGAAACCCAGACTTGAAACATACCGTTGCCGATAACCTGGACTTGCGCTATGAATTCTTTCCCAAATCATCAGAACAGTTTATGGTAGGCCTGTTTTACAAGAAGATTCAGGACCCTATTGAATACGGACTGATAAACGAAGGACAAAATACATACTACAAACCCATGAACTTTGGCGATGCCACCAATCTGGGTGTTGAAGTAGATATCATGAAATATTTCAACTGGTTCGGAATCAAGGCCAACTATACTTATACACATTCCAGAATAACAACCGACAAATATATTATGGACGGTTCGGATGTAAAGACCAAGCGTCAGTCACGCCCCCTGTTCGGACAGGCTGCCCACGTAGCCAACCTCTCTCTTCTGTTCAAGAGCACCCGTTACGGCTGGGAAGGACAGATAGCCGGAAGCTATACCGGAAAACGCCTGAGCGATATCTCAAACTGGTATGACAACGATATTTGGGAAGACGGTTACATACAGCTCGACGCATCCGTAGAAAAGACATTCAAGTCGACCGGAATCAGTCTTTTCGCCAAAGCATCCAATCTACTGGATACCCCTATCCTGCGATTCATCCAGAAAGGACCTTATACAGAAAGTGTCGATTCAAAACGTCATGACGGAAACGTTATTGAAAGAAAAGAATGGCACGGCCAGTCATTCATCGTCGGAATAAGATACAAACTATAACAAACACTATTTTAAACAGACAATTTTATGAAATTCAAAAGTTTATTCATTTGTGCAGCTATAATGTCTACGACTTTTGCTGCCTGCAGTAGTGACAGTGATTCAGAATCAGGCAAAGGAGGCGATGACGGCGGTATACTTCCTCCTACTACTGAAATTTCAGGAAATGTAGAAGGTACATGGGAAGCCAACTCCGTAATCAAGGTATCAGGTCACATTGTAGTTCCCGAAGGAAAAACCCTGACTATCAAGGAAGGCGTACAAGTTATATTCTCAGACAATGGCGTAGGCGTAAACCATGTGCCCATTGAATTTACCGTAAACGGAAATCTTTACTGTGAAGGAACCGCAGAAAACCCTGTTCTTTTATCTGTTGACGAGAGCAAACGTACGGCCAAAAACACTTTCGCCGGATTATGGGGTGGTATTGTAGCTTCTGAAACATGTGGCGAGATGGTTATAGACCATACAATCATCGAATATACCGGCGGACAGGTAAAAGAAGGTTCACCCGCTGCAACCAATGGGGTTTATGAAGCCGGTGACGATGCTTATCCTCAAATTACAACCAACAACATCAACGGTAAGTATGTTGTTACAAACTCAATCTTACGCAACGGATGGTCTGATGGAATCTACCTGATGGGAGGAAATGCCATCATTGCCAACAATACTTTTGCTGCTAACGGATATGACGGTGCCGAGGCCGTTAACGTAAAGGCAGGATGTGTAGTAGACGTTGCCAACAACGTTATGTTCAGCCCGAATACCAACGGTTTGAAACTCTCAAGCTCCGGACAGAGCGACACACGTGCCATGGCCAAGATTCAGGCTTACAACAATACCATTATCAATGCCGGATGGCGTCGTGACGGTGAGAAAGGCGGATGTATCTATGTTGAAAAGAATGCTCTTGCAAACGTATTCAATAACCTGATTGTAAACTGCAAGTTCAGAGCAATGACTCCAAACTTTGACATTCCGAACAATCCGGATGAAGGATATAATGACCAGTCTGTTATCGACTACAACTACTATGCTTCAGGAAGTCAGAAGAGCGACATCGTATACGAAGAAGAAACCGGTGTAGCCTATGCATGGCAAGGATACAACTTCGACCATGAGAATTACAACAAGGGAGTGGTTGACGTCAACAGTGTAATAGCAACAGAAAACGATTCCAAAGATCCGATGTTTGTCAACTATGACATCAACGGCGTTGCCCTTACCGGCTATATCTACGACAACAACTGGGATTTCCACCTCAAAGCAGGTTCACCTGCACTGAACGGAGCTTATAACGGTTCAGAAAGCAAGATGGCTCCCTACTTTATCAATGGTCTGACTGTTAACGGAAAGAAATACACTTCTCCAGCAGCACAACCGTACTTCGGAGCATTTGGACAAAACTAATCCTTTTACACATAACCTGTTGTTTATTAAAAAACAACTCTAAAAGTCCATCACTGGGAATCTATCCAATGATGGACTTTTTAATATTCTGACATCATCACTCATCATATACACCAACATCCGGCATTGACAAACGATTCCTAAAGCATCTGAAAGCATTTGACCGAAGTTGCATTTTAGTTTCACCAAGTGAAAATAAAGTTTCTCTTCGCTGAAACTTTTGTTTCGCGCCGTTGAAACTTTTGTTTCACCGTGTGAAACTTTTCTGAAACACAGGCAGAAACATTATCTTCTTGTAAACCAACAATTTTGATTGACTTGAAATCTTGTTATAGATAATATTGGTTTACCTCATTTTTTACTATTGATAAATGCAGTTGACTCCCTTTTAATTTATCCATCCTCAGATACAAACCATAATGAAAAAATCAAAAGGGTTCAACTTTAGTTTTACTTATTCTGGTTATTTGCTTACCATCTGTGACCACCAACGAAATATATAATTGAATTGCCTTCCATGTTCGGTAGGGGTAAACCATACATTCTTTTTGAGCTCCAGCTCTATTTTGCGGTATACAGAGAGGGGAATTGTAGAAAAATTATCTCTATTGGCAAATGAAAAACTTACATCAATTACTTTTCCCGTATCTGGATGGATATATAAGCATATATCTAATAATTGTCCCTTAAGTTCCTGCTTTTGTGCCTCCGAAAAAGCGTTTCTGACAATGGTAAAACATTTAGAACGAGTCCAGGTATCACGTTCCAATTGCAGAATATATGCATCCGTAGTACCGGAATACTCTCCGGTTTTTCTGTTTCTTTGAGCAGTTTTCACAAATTGCTGATTGGTATCATACAAGTCAACAACAACACCATCTGTTTCACACTGATAGGTATATCCGTCGCCTTGAATCTGTTTGGTTTCTTCATACAATTTAGACTGCGCATAAATACCTGTAGCACAGCACAGGCAAACGATTAGGCTGATTAATGTTTTCATGTTCATAATTATTCACTTACCTTCTGTTCCCACCAAAGAAATATATAGTTAAACTGCTTTCCATGCTCGGTAGGAACAAACTGTATATTTTTCTTGAGCTCCAGTTCCATTTTATGATATACAGAGATAGGAATCGTGGCAAAATTTTCTCTATTGGAGAATCCGAAACTCACATCAATAACTTTTCCTGTATCAGGATGTATATATAAAGATATAACTAATGTTTGTCCCTTAAGTCTTTGCTTTTGCTCCGCTGAAAAAGCATTACTGACAATGGA
>OJMI01001218.1_pt1 | contig 29550 bp, 20 predicted proteins | sample 1597131 | NCBI WGS metagenome assembly OJMI01 (sample SAMEA2452116, study PRJEB22498) | human gut metagenome | reverse complement strand
TACCCTATGTAATCTTATAGCGTATCTAGACCCTAACTATTTTTATATAGTCTTTTCATTTCGCTAATTTTTCTTTTAATAGTTCCATAGTGATTGGTTTTGCGATATGTCCATCCATACCTGCTTTTAGGCATTCTTGAATATCACTTTCAAATGCATTAGCACTCATCGCAAGAATATGTACGCTTTTCGCATCGTTTCTTGGTAAGGCACGAATTTCTCTTGTGGCCTGTAATCCATCTTTAACTGGCATCATAATATCCATAAAAATATAATCGAAAGTGTTAAGCTTAGATTCTTTGAATTGATCAACGGCTTCTTGTCCATTTCGAGCAATCGAGACATCAAGCCCTAAATCTTGTAACAGAATGGTTGCAATTTCTAGGTTGATATCATTGTCTTCAACAAGGAGTGCTTTTTTATTTGTAAGATTTAATGGCTTAGTTTGAATGGTTTTTATGATTTGTGGGTTTGGATCTATCTGTAAAGGAAGGGTTACCGTAAATGTTGTACCCACATTTTCTTTACTTTCCATTTGTATTGTACCATGCATCATTTCTACAATGTCTTTGACAATGGATAGACCTAATCCTGTACCATTATATCCGGTTGTGGTTGGTTTACCTTCGCAGGTAAATGGTTCAAAGGCATGTTTTTGGAAATCTTTACTCATACCAAGTCCTGTATCTTTACATACAAATTCATATAGAGCGTGCGTATCATCACTCGATAATTCTGTGCAATATAATGTAACCGAGCCATCTTCATGGTTGTATTTAATGGCGTTGCTAGCGATGTTCATCAATAGGCGGTTTAAATATTCGCCACTACCCACAAAATTACGATGGATGATCTTGCTCATATCTTTTCCGCCAAAGAATTGTATGTTGTGTTGTTCGCAGTTTGTTTCTGTAATCGCAATGATTTTATTAAGAATGTCAATTAGGTTGAATGGTTTATTTTCTAAAACAAGTGTACCAGATTCTACTTTGTTCATATCTAGAATATCATTAATCAACGACAACAAGTAGTCAAGTGAGGTCAATACTTTTTCTTTACATTCATAGAGCTTATCTGTGTCATTCGCATATCTTTCAGATAGGTTGATCATACCTACGATGCCATTTAATGGTGTGCGTATGTCGTGGGACATTCTTCGTAAGAAGTTTGCCTTGGCAAGATTAGCACGCTTGGCTTCAATGGCGGCTTCTTTTAGCTTTTCTTTGGCTTCTAGCTCTCTTTTCTTAAAATCATCAATATCAGATAGAGTCATCAATACATTAGTCAAATTATGATTCTTGTCATAGGTTTGTGGGATGATGGAGCAGGCATGCCATTTTCCATTTTGGCCTTTCATTTCTAGGGTAAGAATGTTTTTGCCTTTCATACGCTCAGGGATTGTGTCTAGATCAATAAATTCTAAGACTTCATCTACAAAAGGGGATGAGCCGTTTTTAGCTATATAATATTGTTTTAATTGTTCCATACTTCCTTTAAAATCGGTTTCCGTAATTTTCTTGTCTGAACTCTTGTAGGATAGTACGGTATAGGTTTGTTTCTTTAGATCAATGGTGGCGATACTTTTATAAATTGAACCAATCGCATGAATGATTTCGTTATATGTGCGCTCTTTTTTTAGGGCTTCATTCAATTGTTTGTTTTGTTCTTCACGTTCTTTGACAATATCATCAATATGACGTGAGCCTAGAATGATTTTAAAGCCAGTATCGGACTTGATTTTCACAACACGCGTTTCCATATAGGATGGATTGTCTTGGTCTTTATTGATACAAAATTGTAAAGAGAGTTCATCCTTATCTTTTAGGGCTTGTATTAGATTGGTTCGCTCTAACTTTTCAACATAGGATTCATTGCCTTTATAAATTGCTTGTATCTTAGTAAATATTTCTAGGGTTGTGGAATATTTAAATTCAGAACTGGATGCGATATGGGGATTGGTATCTTTAATGACTTTTAAATCGTCTTTTTCTAAATCACATACATAAACAACGCTATAGTCATTGCATAATGCCAATAATATGGAGTCTTCTTCAGAAGCTTGTTTATAGGCGATTTCTAATTCTTCTTTTTGATGCTTCTTTTCTTCAAGGAGTTGTTGAAGGCGCTTTTCATTCTTATATTGTTTTTCCATGAGATCATCTATGACTTTAATGCCAATCACAACTTCAAAGCTAGATTTGGATTCATTGAGTTTAATGGCTCGAAAAGAATGGTATTCATTACCGTTTTGATTTGGCTTTAAACGACAATGGTAGCAATAGATGGGGTTGTCTTTTAGTTTTTCCATTAATGCCTGGGGTTCAAATTCTTTCCAAAAGCTTTCTTGTGCGGAATCTTGAATATAAAGATTTTCAAAATATTGTATCATTTTACTAAAAGAATGAAGTGTATAGGAATCCATGGTTTGTATGGCCGTATCGGTATGGGTTCCTTTGTCATAGCGTACGATATCGATAGTATCTTGGATGAGGTCGCATTGATAGATGGCTGTAAAGTCTTGGCATAAAGCTTCGAGTAATTGTGGATTCATGATAATCCTCCTAAAAAAGCGTCTATAGAAAGACGTAGCTAAGATAGTGCAATTTAAAAAATAGAATCATGCACCTTTCTAAGGGCATTATACTCGATTGTTAAAACGAAAAAAAGAGCTGATCGGGTAAATCAGTTCAAGAAATAGGAAACGCTGGATAAGCGGTAAAAGGGTAATTTGATTATCCAGCATAGCCTAGTATATCACTATGAATTGAAAATGCAAGAAGATAGAACATATTTTCTGTATCACTAGTTTTTAATATTGATTTGTATTATACTTGAGATAGATTCCGTATCGGAATTTATTTTTTTTGGAGGAAAATATGAAAATTATTGTAGTTGGCGATGGGAAAGTTGGCTTTGCGATTGCGAAACAATTGAATCAAGAGGGTCATGATATTACAGTGGTTGAAAATAAAGCGAATGTATTATCGAGTACAATGAATCAACTAGATATTGTTGGTGTGCAAGGGAATGGGGCTAGTTTAGACACATTATTAGAAGCACGTGTACCTTCGAGTGATTTGTTGATTGCGGCTACATCAACGGATGAAGTGAATATTATTTGTTGTTTATTGGCAAAAAAATTGGGAGCTAGACATACCATTGCTCGTATTCGTAATCCAGAATACAATAATACAGTTCGTTTGATTAAAGATGAATTGGGATTGAGTATGAGTATCAATCCAGAGCAGGCGGCGGCTTGTGAAATATTGCGTGCGATTCGTTTCTCAAATTCCATTAAAGTATCGTCTTTTGCGAAGGGAAGAATTGAGCTTGCTGAAGTTAAGGTAACAGAAAATTCCCCACTTATAAATATGCGTGTGGTTGATATCAATCGTCGTTTTAAGACGGAAGTCTTGTTTGTGACGATTTTGCGTGATGGTGAAGTCATCATTCCAAATGGAAATACGGTGATTTATGCAAATGACCGTCTTACATTAACGGGTTCAACAACGCAATTAGAGCGTTTCTTTATTAAAATTGGTATTTTAAGCGATCGTACAGTCAATGAGGTTATGATTGTTGGTGGTGGTCGTATCACATATTATTTGACGAGCATGTTACTTGAATTGGGTATGGCCGTTAAAATTATTGAGTTGAATAAAGAGAAGTGTATCAACTTGGTTGAAAAATTTCCACAGGCAACAGTGATTCATGGAGATGGAACGGATCATGAATTATTGTTGAGTGAATCCTTAGAGGAAATGGATGCCTTTATCGCTCTTACAGATAATGATGAGGAGAATGTCATTATTTCCATGTTTGCGCAAAGTCATGGTGTTACGCATGTGCTTCCTAAGGTAAATCGTGTTTCTTTAGGTTTCTTGTTGGAAAAGTTGGGTCTTGAAAATTCAATTACGCCTAAGTTTATTACCGCAAACCAAATCGTGCAGTATGTTCGTGCTATGCAGAATACGGTTGGATCAAACGTTGAATCTTTGATCAAACTCGTGGATGACAAGGTAGAGGCTTTAGAATTTAGAGTGCGTGACAATTGTCGTTTTATTGACGTGCCAATTAAGGATTTAAATATTCGTAAGGGTATTATCATTGCGTATGTAACACATAAAGGCGTTTCTAAAGTGGCAACTGGGGATACGCGTATTCAGCTATCGGATACGGTTATTATCATTAGTAAGGTTGCAGGATTGAGGGATATCAATGATTTACTATCTTAAGCATAATATACATAAACTCAACTGGACTATGATTGGTAATGTATTGGGTATGGTGCTTATTGCGCAAGCCTGTTTAATGGTGTTGCCGGTCATTGTGGATTTGATTTATCAAGAAGGATTATATGATTCTTACTTGATTGTGATTGGGATTTGTTTGGTTTTAGGATATGGTTTAACGCGTAAAAAGTCGAGAACGAATTCTTATTTTGCCAAAGACGGAATGCTTGCGGTAGGTCTTGCCTGGATCGTTGTTTCTTTCTTTGGTGGATTACCATTCTACTTGTCGGGTGAAATTCCTTCTTTTGTGGATTGTTTCTTTGAAGCTGTGTCTGGATTTACAACGACAGGTTCAAGTATTTTAACGGAAGTTGAGAATTTAAAGCATGCCACACTATTCTGGCGTAGCTTTACACACTGGATTGGTGGTATGGGTATCTTGGTTTTCATTTTGGCCTTACTTCCAAAGTCAAATGATCGTGATATGCATATCATGCGTGCGGAAGCGCCTGGTCCTACGATTGGTAAATTAGTACCTCGTATGCGTCAGTCCGCTATGATTTTATATACCATGTATATGGGATTAACTATCATTCAGGTCATTTTACTATTGATTGGCAAGATGCCATTGTTTGATGCGTTATGTAATACGTTTGGTACGGCGGGTACCGGTGGTTTTGCGATTAAAAACACGAGTATTGGTGCCTACAACAATGCGTATTATGAAGTAATCATTACGATTTTTATGATTTTATTTGGTGTGAACTTTAATATGTACTACTTTTTATTAATCAAAGATTTCAAACAGGTCTTTAAAAATGAAGAGTTGCGTACATATTTAGGTATTATTCTATTCTCAATTATTTGTATCACATTGAATATTTTATCCATGTATAATTTTGATGTATTCAAATCCATTCGTTTGGCAAGTTTTCAAGTGGGTTCAATTATAACGACAACGGGATATTCGAGTTGTGATTATAGTGTCTGGCCACAATTTAGTAAGATGATCCTCTTCTTATTAACAGTCTGTGGTGCGAGTGCTGGGTCGACTGGTGGTGGTGTTAAGGTCAGTCGTCTTTTGATTATTGTAAAGAAAATCAAATTGGATATTCAAAAGTTACTACATCCACAAAAAGTAGAAGCCATCACAATGGATGGTAAAGTAGTGGATACAGAAGTAGTCAATCAGATTATGGCGTATTTTTGTAGTTTCATTATTATTGTCGGTGTCTTGTTGTTCTTGGTTTCATTTAATAACTTTGATTTTGAGACAACGGTTACATCCGTTATGACTTGTATTGGCAATGTAGGTCCAGGATATGGTCTTTGTGGTCCAATGGGAAACTTTTCCATGTTCTCGGATTTTTCGAAGATTGTCTTATCTTTTGCGATGTTGATTGGTCGTTTGGAAATCTATCCAATTATCATTTTCTTGGCTCCACTATTAAATATTCGTAGTGTATCTAAGAATATTCATAGTCGTAAAAAGCGTAGAAGCAATTAGGGTACTTTATGTACCTTTTTTTGTATCCTTAAAGGATTAACTAGGGAGCAGATCATTACAAATCGGATTTTTTAATATGTGTTCTATACCACGCTTACGGTTGAACAGAGGTTGGAACAATGATAAAATTTGGTTGGTACAATAGTGAACACATGTGTTCACATTTCATAGTTTAAAAGAAATGGATTGGAGTGGTGCTTATGGAAGATAAAATTGGAACCGATGAATATGGGGAAATACTTATATATCAGACTGATGATGGGCAGACAAATATAGAAGTTAAAATAGAAGATGATACAGTGTGGCTGACACAACAACAGCTTACTAAATTATATCAATGCAGTAAATCAAATATAAGTGAACATATAAAGCATATATTCGAAGAAGAGGAACTGGATAAGGATGCAGTTGTTCGGAAATTCCGAACAACTGCAGATGATGGAAAAACATATAATGTTACTTATTACAATTTAGATATGATTATCTCTCTTGGATATCGTATTAAATCAGTGATTGCAACAAGATTTAGGCAGTGGGCAACACAGCGGTTAAAAGAATATATGATTAAGGGATTTACGATAGATGACGAGCGTTTGAAAGGAAATAGTGGAGGAAATTACTGGAAAGAGTTACTTGACAGAATCAGGGATATTAGATCTTCAGAAAAGGTCTTGTATCGTCAGGTTCTTGATTTGTATGCTACAAGTGTAGATTACGATCCTCATAGCGAAGAGTCTGTTAAATTCTTTAAAATTGTTCAGAATAAACTTCACTATGCAGCACATGGTCATACTGCAGCAGAGGTTATATATCAGCGGGCAGATGCAGAAAAGCCGTTTATGGGACTTACTTCATTTGCCGGAGAATTACCAGCATTAAAGGATATAGGAATTGCAAAGAATTATCTTGAAGAAAATGAACTCAAAGTATTAAATAATCTTGTTTCTGGTTATTTTGATTTGGCTGAAATTAATGCAATTGAGCATAAGCCAATGTATATGGATGATTATGTAAAGCAGCTGGATAGTGTGTTGTCATCAGGAAACAGAAAGCTTTTAACTGGTTCTGGTTCTGTAAGTCATAAACAGGCATTGGAGAAAGCAAAGTCAGAATACAGAAAATATCAGGAGATTACTTTGACACCAGTCGAAAAAGCATATCTTGAAAGCATTAAAGAGGTTTCCAAGGAATTAAAAAGAAAATAGCTTGTATAATGAATTGGAGGGCATATATAATGCTTATTATTAGCGTATGATATGAGCATAAGGAACAAAATTAGTTGGAAGCAAAGAATGAGTGGATCTACATTGAGTACATTGGATACGTTGAACAGGTATTTCAATCTTACAATCACCACTGGAAATATCATCAATGATCACAAATCTTTTGTAGTATCCATACTTTTGTAGTATCCATATAATATAAAAAGACCAACGGCACTACAAACAGGACAATGTAAAGAAAGCAGATCAATCGAAGCAACAAAAGCCTGATAATCATTTTCATTCAAAATCATGATGAAGTCGTTAGTAATTTTCAGTATCATAATATTGTCTTAGAGGACGGGTAGAAATCACAAAACTTTGGTCGGTTGCGGTGATTTCTACCTTTTTTTATTTGCACTTTTTAGTACAATTTGTACTTTTTAATTGAGCGTAAACGCATACATCTAACTTAAACGTAATTTATGTTACTATATAGTCAAATTAGTTTACTTTTATTTAATAGGAATATAACCATAGTTTTTAGTGGATTGAAATAGGGTTGAGAGTTTGATATAGTAATGGATATTAGGGGATTTTTATGAAGATAATAGATAATGATTTGACAATTCAAGAAGTGTGTGGGCGTATTGGTGGATATCATCGGTGTTCATTGGAGGATGGATATCCCTTTTTATATGTGAGTTTAAAATTTCAAGAGATTTTTGGTTGGTCCAAAGAAGAGATTGAAACTCGATTTGATAATAAATTAATGAATATGGTGCATCCAGAGGATAGAGAGATAGATTTATTCAATTCTGTTTTTCGTTTGTTAGGAAAAGATGGATATCACTATGTAAGTGAGAGTGTAGAGAAAGAGGGAAATTCTATACTGCATGGACATATTTCGGATGTAACGGAATTTATTCGTGAAAAAGAACAGAATAATATCTTATCGGCTTTGACTATGGATTATACTTCTTTAGTGCTTTGTGACTTGAAACAAGATACAGTGGAAGTGATTAAGCAGGATGCGAGTTGTGCTGAAATGAATTGGCATAGTTATAGTGAAAATTTAAATTATTTCTATGATAATGTACTGATGAAGGATTCTTGTCCAAATTATATGGATATTTTATCAAATGAGTCTTTAATGCGTACATTAAAGGAACAGGGTTCTTTAGAATGGCATTTTCAAATTGTTCCGGATGAGAATGGAATTTCGAATTTGGGGGCAAGGGCAGTATTTCTATATGAGGATTTGAATCATTTTAAGATTATAATGGGTTTTCGTCCGATTGATGAAATTGTAAAGAGGGAAAAAGTATTAGAACTTCAAAGAGAGATTATTGAGGGTCTAGGTAAAGAATATTTTTCCGTATTATTGTTGGAGTTGGATAGTGGTCAAATCTTTTCATATCGTGAAGTGGGTGAGAATGGTAAGCGTATTGCGGATTTTTGTCGTAAATATGAAAATCAGTGGTGTGCATTATTGCCGGCTTATGCCGATGAGATTGTGACGGATGAAAGTCGTGAAAATTTCTTAGATCAGCTTTCGTTAGATGCGTTATGTTCAAATCAAGATGATTTTTCAATGACCTATGAATTTAAAATGGGTGATCGTATTCTTTATCATCAGACACGTATTGCGTATGTTTATAAAAAGGATCGTAGTCGTGTGGCGGTGATTGGTACAAGAAACATTGATGATTTGATCAAGAAGGAACGTATGCAGGAGGCAAAATTAAAAGAGGCATATATTGTGGCGGAAGAGGCGAATAAGGCGAAAACAGATTTTTTAAACAATATGTCGCATGATATTCGTACGCCTATGAATGTGATTCTTGGCTACAATGAGTTGATGAAGCAGTACTTGACAGATCCAATCCTAGTAGATTATCAAAATAAGATTGAGCAGAGTGGTAAGCTATTACTTTCAATCATTAATAATGTGCTGGATATGGCGCGTATTGAGAGTGGTAAGATGGTTGTCGAAGAAAGAGCCGAGCAAATCGGGCTTGTAGTCGAAGAAATCGAGAACGTATTCGAGTCGAGTGCACAAGAAAAGAATATCGTATTTACAACGAGTGTGGATGTTGATCATACACATGTGTTGTGGGATGGTTTTAAGATTCGTGAAATTTTAATGAATCTAGTGGGCAATGCGTTTAAGTATACGCCTGAAGGTGGTCATATTGCGATTGATGTGAAGGAACTGAATTGTACAAGATCGGGTTATGTCAGAATTCAAACGCAAGTTAAAGATACGGGTGTTGGTATGAGTGAAGACTATCTTCCAACTTTGTTTGATTCTTTTTCTAGAGAATACAATACAACGATTGGAAAAGTGTCGGGTACAGGTCTAGGTATGGCGATTGTCAAGAATCTTGTGGATATGATGGATGGAGATATTTGTGTAAAGAGTAAGCTGGGTGAGGGTACATGTTTCACTCTTACTTTTGAGCATAGAATATCGGATGAGGAATGTATAGAATGGAATCAAGAATTGGATGTTTTGGATGAAAAATCTATCTTAGAAGGTAAGCGTGTTTTACTTGTGGAAGATAATGAATTAAATGCCGAGATTGCGATGGCCATACTTGAACAGAGTGGTTTAATATTGGATCGTGTTGAGGATGGTTTAGCTTGTATAAATCGGTTGTCTGAAGTGGATGCAGATTTGTATGATTTGATTTTTAAAATGCCAAATATGAATGGGTATGAGGCGACTAGAAGAATTCGTCAATTTGAGAATGTAAAAAAGGCAAGTATTCCAATTCTAGCTATGACGGCCAATGCGTTTGAGGAAGATAAGAAAATGGCCATAGAAGCGGGTATGGATGGGCATATTTCTAAGCCAATTGATGTGAATGTATTGGAAAAGCAGATCATAAACATATTCAAAAAAGTGTCTTAATTGACACTTTTTTCTATACAAGGTATATATTTGCGGTTTATAATGTGGTTAGTTCGATGCAAAGGAGTGGTAATATATATGAGATTTTTTGATTACATTGATACTATCGAAAAGCCTACAATTGACAATATTCGAGTTATATATAAGGCTGTAAATGAGAAGTATGATGATCTCATAGACATGGCACTAGAGCCGAATAGTAAAAATTATAAAAAGTGGGTTCAGAATATGGAGTGTTTAAAAAAGTCTGAAAACATGATGATTGATTGTATTGGCAAAAAGCAGATTACAGATACAGAGTGGTTAGAACTTATGTATAATATTTATCGTTATCAAGTTAAATATGGTGGATTAAAATACCTTACAATTGAATTATAGGGAAGAACAGGGCTCGTAATGAGTCCTGCTTTTCTTTTGTACATTTTAACAATTCTGTTGCACATTTTAATCGAGTTTATTTCGGGGGAGGGGGGGACGCATATATAACCAAAAAATATAATATGTAAGTAAATACTTAGGATATACAATATTTAACACAAAATAAATATAACCATTGTAATTTAGGTATTTGAAAAATGATTGTAAGGCGCGTAATATGTAGATTACCAAAAGTTAGTGAATCTTAAAATGTTTGATAGGTAAGGGATATTTGATGTATTTATGAATACATTATTGATAATTTGTGCAATATTTTATTACTAAACTAGTTTACAAGTTTACAAGGTAGACTTTTTTTTGCTAACTTGAAGTAAGCGCTACCAATAAATATAGGGGTTAGATATGGAGAAGAAAGATTTAAAGCATTTGAGTCGTAGTGAGTTGGTGGATGTCATTTGCGAGATGAAAAAGGATACTACAAATTCAAATGATTTAACAATGGAAGAAATAGAATCGGAGTAGAAGCGATTAAAGGATAGGGCTGTATATCGTAAGACTTTAAAGGGGACGATGGGTATATTGGTTGTAGTAGCTGCCATTTCTGTTTTAGTAGCTACTTTATGGATGCCTGTACTATCTATTTATGGCTATAGTATGTCTCCTACTTTAGAACAAGGTCAGTATGTTGTTTCTGTAAAGAATACGGATTTAAAGTCGGGAGATATTGTAGCTTTTTGGCAAGGAAATAAGTTGTTAGTAAAACGTGTTATTGCCAGTCCTGGTCAATGGGTAGATATTGATGTGAATGGCAATGTAAGTGTGGATGGTAAAGCATTGGATGAAAAGTATCTTAATGAAAAAGCTTTAGGAAATTGTGATATTGATCTTCCACACCAGGTGTCTGAATCGCATTGGTTTTTAATGGGTGATAATAGGGATACTTCTATAGATTCTAGAAGTAGAGCAATTGGAGATATTTCGAAAGAACAAATAGAGGGACAGATTATTTTTAGAATTTGGCCTTTTGATCAAATAGGAAGTGTAAAGTAGGTGAGAGAGCATGGTTTCGGAATATATAAAAAAACTACTTAAGGATAAAGCAAGGTTAAAGAAATGGAAAAGGATTACTTTAGCCCTTTCTTGCGTGGTTGTTTTTTGCGTGGTTTATGCACTGACTCTTCCGGCCATTACTTTAGAGGGTAAAACCATTTGTGGAATGGAAGAACATACTCATACTGAAGAGTGTTATCAAGATGATGAATTAGTGTGTGATAAAGAAGAGCATCAACATACTGAAGATTGTTACGAAAAGGAAGAAGAACAGCCTGTAGAAGAAGAGAATACTCAACCAGAACTAACAGAGCCTAGTGAAGAAGTAGAAACAGTAGAAAATCAAGATGATGGAGCGTCTAGTAAAGAGCAAGATACTGGTAATGTAGAAGAAACAACTACAATGACACCATTTGTGTTAAATAATACAGACCGAATTGATTCCGTTACAGTATCTGATAATAAAAATAATCCAGGTATTTCAAGTGGAATACTTACACCTAATTCGAGATATTTAAAAATTACTGTCAATTTTAAAAATATTAATGCGAGTGAGTTGAAAAATACATATGGTGGTTCTTTTAGTTATAAATTACCTGAATTTTTTCGTATGCTAGATACTACTGATAGACCGATAACAGATAGTGGCAATAATGAAATAGGAACTATTCATGTTGAAAATGGGAAAGCAATTGTCACCTACACTGATGAATTTTTCAAAAGTTTAGTTGAGAATGCAACACTAGATGGAAGTTTTTTTGTCGAAGGTGAAATTAATTTAAGTAAATTAGCTGAAAATAATGGAACTACCCAAACGACTGTACCAAATGGAACAATTACTTTAGAATATGGTCCAGATTATCTGGAAAAATATGGGGATGTTAAAGTTGAAAAACAACGCTTTAAAGATGATAAAAATAGTGATTTTATTAAATACACAATTAAAGTAAAAGCCGGTCATGATGGTAGTAAGAATGTATATGTAGTTGACAAGTTTACTAATAATAGTCAACTTGTTACTTATATGGGTGATATTTCAAATACGCCAAAAGAGCTTACAATATCTTCTAATGGACAGAACCCATATGAAGAAAAATCGACAAATGTTGCAGGAAAGATTTATTTAACGAATACTCCAACTTCTGATAATGAAGTTCCTGAACAGGTAATGGATGATTCAAGTATTACTAAACCAGGAAGCTTAGTATGGTCAATTGATACATTAGCTCCTAATGAAACTCGTACATTAACATATTTTGTGAAATTAAAAGATACAGATGGTGCAATTAATAAAAGTAATAATCAGACAATTACAAATGAAGCGAATGTATTCACAAAGAGTAATAATAGTGTGTATAAGAAGGATACATCTAGTTCCGCATTCAAACCCTACATGGATTTTGGAATGAATAAAGAAATTGTACAGACAAATAACAAGAACTATACAAAGGATCAAGATGGAAATTATATTGTTCAATATAAATTGAATTTTACTCTTAAAGATCCTAGTAATTATCCTTTAAAGAACTTTGTGTTCTGGGATTATTTAGATTATAACGATAATATACGTACAGATGAAAAAATGCTTCCATATATTTCTTATAACAGAAAATCTGTCGAGGTATATGGTAAGAAAGCAGGAGAAAAAGATTATTCAAAGTTAAATAGTAATCAATATGTATTAAAATGGGGAAATAATACAATTAATTATACTGAAAAATGGACAGATAATAGTGAACCTACTCATTTTAATGTGATGGTTACAGGTACTACAGACAATCCAATAACAATTAATCCTGGAGATTCTTATTATGTAACCTATAAGTTAAATGTAGAACCGGAAGTATATGCAGCAATGCAGTCAAATAAGGTTGAAATTAAAAATCGATATTTGGCCTCTTCACAAAATGCGAGTGACGGAACAAGTTCAGGTATTATAGATAAAGTTTATTGGCAATTGAATTTAGAAGAATACAATTGGGTTCAAAAGACATTAGATGATAATGTAACAGACAAGAATCAAACAATTAACATGGATAGCTCAGAAATCTATGTGAAAAAGAATGATAGTTACGAGAAGGATTCTTCAGCGCATTCATTTCAAGTGCCAGCCGGAAGCTATAAGTATACTGTCAATGTGAATCAAACGATGAATCAATTTAATGTAACGGATGCTACATTAAAGGATGTGCTGAATTCAAACATTATGCATTATGTTGGCTATGTGAAAATAACGCCTTTAAAATACAATGAAAATACAAATGTGTATGAAGACCAAGAATCGAAATGGGTGAAAATTGAAAATCAACAAGAATTTGAATTAAAGCTATCTAAGATTGGATGGAGCAAAAATAAGGATGGATATCGATTTGAGTATTATGCCAAGACAGATGATTTAAGTCAGGTTGGAAATGTTACGGTAAAAAATACATTTACAATAAACGGAAATGTTGTTGGAGATGACGGGACATTTACATTTAATGATGTTAGTTCTTCACAAACCATTCAAGTAAATGGTCATTATTCTTTGAGTGTGAATAAGAGTGCTTGGTATTATGAAAAACCACAGGAGAATGCTACTTCGTGGAAGAATGGAAAGCTTTATTGGGTTATTCAAGTAAAAGGATCAGCAATTCGAGAAGGTACAAAGATTCAGGATGCAATTTCAAAAGATACGAATTTAATAGATTCTTACTTACATAATGATTCAATTGCAGGGATTTATCAGGGAAAACCAGATCAGAATATAAATTCTTATGCAAGCTTTAAGGATTTCTTAGATGTAAATAAGGGATTAAAAGATAGATCGGATTTATTTGATAAAAAATTTGGCAATAGTAAAAATTTTAGTGGGACAGACAATAATAGTGAATTGACTTTAACGGCAAAAGAAACAATTTCATTAGGAACAGATGGAGATCTCTACATTGTGATAAGGACAGAACCTCAAAGTTTGCCAGTAGCATATCGAGCGACATTCACTTATAAAAATCAGGTCTTAATGAAAGATTCTAAGGACCAAGAATTTAAAGAATGTAATAATGCAAGTCAAGCGCTTTATGGTGGTTCCAATATCCTTAAAGAGTTAGGTCAAACATTTACGTATGATGGCAATATTGTATCTACTATTACAGTAGGTGCTGATAAGACTAATTCAGGTGAAGCAGATCCAAGTAAGATTTGTAAAGACTTATTAGATAAATCTGAAAGTAAAGGTGCTTATATAGCATGGGCGTTTAAAGTAAATTATGCTGGTGATTTAAAAAGAGATTACCGTGTTTTAGAAGATATTCCAAATGGTACGGAACTAGCGTATATCCGAATTAAATGGCATGGAGATCATGCAGGAGCAGTTCAATCAAAAACTATTGAAGGTTTGAGTGGTGATTGGAAGCCACAGAGTAATAGAACAACGAATGATAATGGAGATTCAAATCAAGAAACAATTTACTATTACAATGAAAATAAAAAACAAGCCCTAATTAATCTAGGTGAATTTGTGGCAGGAAAAGAGCGTGATACATATTCAGTGGATGTACAGGTTGTTTGTCGAGTGACGGATAAGGAAGTCTTACTTGGTGGAGAAGAAAAAGATTTCACTAATAAAGTTACACTTCTAAGTGAAAATGGTTCAACTGAAATAGATACTGCTAGTAATACGGCGACAATAAAAAATAATTGTTTGGACAAGACTCATCCTGAAACATTAAATAAACAAACGATTGAGTATACAATTACTGCAAATACCTTAGGACAAAAGCTTCCATTGAATGATGGAGATAAGTTAACTTTAGTCGATGAATTAGGCAATAACTTAGAATTGGATGCTACAACCATAAAAGCTACTGATGAAAATGAAAATGAAGTATCAATTGGAAAACCATATAATCCTAATACTAAAGTTTTAGAAATTTCTATTCCAAATGGAAAGAAAGTGATTATTAAATATACTGTAACAGTAAAAGAAGCACCTGAAACGGAAGTCATGATATCTAATAAAGTTTATTGGAAGTCTTATGCCGATAAAGGTGGAAAGAATGATATAATCTCAAATTTTAAATATAGTTTGAATGCGGGTGGAAATACAGGCAGTACCGCAAATCCTCAATTAACAATTAAAAAAATAGATCAAGATAATTCAGAAGTTATGAATGGTGTAAATTTTGAAGTCTATGAATGTGAATTAAATGGAAATACGATACAGCGAGTCACACCAGAAAAGAAAACGAGCGGTGTAACAGTTGATGGAATTTACAAAGTAGCTTCTTCATACATTACAAATTACAATAAAATTTATGAAGTAAAAGAAACAAAAACGCCAGAAGGATATATTGAGAATGAAAATTCTTATTACATAATTTGTTTAAAAAAATCTGGTAATGAGAATTCAGAGGATGTACAGAAATATATAGATTATTTTGAAAAGCAAGATAAGAATAGATACAAAATAGCATATTCATCTACGGATTTTAATCTGGTAGTCTATAACTCACAAAAGGGAATAGTTGTAAAAAAAGTATTTATAAATGATGCGGTAGGTAATTCGCATAAGCCAGTGAGTGGTACATATACATTTGGATTATATGAGAATCCAGAAGGTTCTGGAGATCCAATACAAACGAAAACGATTACTTATAAAGCGGGCGAAATGGAAGAAAAATCAGTGAAGTTCATTAATCTAGAATTAGATAAAAAATATTATGTTTTTGAACTCGATGATGATAATAAATCTATTACAGATAGTTCGAAAGAAGTGTCTGTGAATAAATTGCAGTATTCAGTAGATTATAATGTGGAAGGCAAATCTACAAATGAGGCAAAATACGGGCAAACGGTGACTGTTACAAATAGAAGTCGTACTAAAATACTACCTTCCACAGGTAGTTATGGAACTCTGCTTTACAGAATATCAGGTGCGATGTTGGTTTTAGCAAGCTTGATAGTTCTGATAAATATAAATAAAAAGAATCATTTAAATGACAAATCAAAGAATAGGAGAAAGAAATGAAGCTAATTAAGAAAATTGCTGCTATTATGTTTGCGTTCATGATGGTAGTATCTATGAGTTGCAACGTAAAGGCTGATGAAGGAACTACACCAACAACAGGAGAAACAGGAGAAGGAAAGATTACAATCAATAATGCAGTAGATGGACAAACTTATACGATTTATAAAATTTTAGATTTAGAAAGTTATGAACCAAAGAAAAATGAAAAGGCTGAAGAGATAGGCAATTATTCATACAAGCCAAACCAGGATTGGAATGATTTTATCAGAACAGCTGCAGATTCTGCAGGAACTAAATATTTTGAAGTTGATAAAAATGGATATGCACGTTGGAATGTTAATAAAACAAAAACAGCAGAGTTTGCTCAAAAAGCGTTAGCTTATGCAAAAGATGAAGCACATCCAATTGCAGGTGAATCAAGCAAAAAAGAAGAAGGAAAAACTTTAACATTTACGAAGTTGTCATTAGGGTATTATTTAGTTGAATCTAGTGTAGGTGCTCTTTGTAGTTTGGACACTACAAATCCAACTGTGACAATTGAAGAAAAGAATAGTGTACCAACAGTAACCAAAAAAATTATAGAAGACACTAGACTTGTAGAAACAAATACAGTTAATTATGGGGATATCGTTAATTTTCGAATAGATATAAGCATAGGTAAAGGGGCTAAAAACTATTTATTACATGATAAAACGGACCAAGGATTAACATTAAATACATCAACTTTGCCTAATATTTCACCTATAAATTTCCATGATCAAAGTAATAACAATCCTAGGTATAATACAGATTTTACAGTAAATACTACACCGGATGATGGTTGTACGTTCCATGTTGAATTTAAAGACAGTTATTTAAATACTTTAACGGAATCTGTTGTGTTAACTGGTAACTATGCGGCTACAGTTAATAAAAATGCTAAAATTAATGAAGCTATAAATAATACAACATGGTTATCTTATGGAGACAATCAGAATACGATAGACTCTAAAACAAAAACTTATACTTTTGGTATTCCAGTATTCAAATATACAGGAACAAAAAAAACACCTCTTGCAGGAGCTAAGTTTAAATTATATACTTATGAGCAATGTAAAGATGAAAATGTAATTAAAGTAAAAACAAATGGAACCGATTGCGTTGTTGGTGAAACTGATAGTAATAACAACGTAATGACTTCTGGTACTGAAGTATTTAATATTAATGGTTTAAAAGCTGGAATATATTATTTAAAAGAAATTGAAGCTCCTAAAGGATATAATAAATTAGCAAATCCAATTAAAATCACAATTTCACAGAATGATGCTAAGAATCAGGTGGTTACTGTTGGTGACGATACTAATCCGGTAGATGAAGTTGGAGTAGAGAACAAAACAGGAACAGTACTACCAAGTACAGGTGGTGCTGGTACCACAATGATCTATCTAGTAGGTGCTGTACTTGTATTGGGTTCTGGTGTTGTATTAGCTACAAAGAGAAGAGTTAAGGGTAAATAATTTATTTGTTGTTTAATGATAGGGAGAGGGTTGTAAGATGAGAAAACATATTTCAACTATAATTGCGATACTTGTTTTTGTTACTGGCCTTTCCTTATTGTTGTATCCAACGGTGAGTAATTATTGGAATTCTAAACATCAAACGGCTGTTGTGGCGAATTATACGGATACTTTAGCTAAGATGGATGACAAGGATAGGCAGACTGCGATTGATGGGGCTGTGGCATACAATGAAACATTATTATCGAATGCGGGTCGTTTTACGCCTGATGATTCAGAACTTAGCTTATATAAGAGTCTATTAAATGCGGATGGTACGGGTATGATGGGATATATCACGATACCTGAGATTCGTTGTAAACTAGCTATTTATCATAGTGTGGATGATTCTGTATTGTAGGTGGGTGTTGGTCATTTAGAGGGGTCTTCGCTTCCTGTTGGTGGTAGTAGTACGCATTGTGTTATTTCGGGTCATAGAGGGCTTCCGAGTGCTCGTTTGTTTACGGATATTGATCGTCTTGAAAAGGGGGATTTATTTTATCTGCATGTGTATGGCAAGGTTTTGGAGTATGAGGTGGATAAGATTTCGGTTGTAGAGCCTGAGGATTATGGTCCTTTAGAGATTGAAGAAGGTAAAGATCTTTGTACGTTACTTACGTGTACGCCATATGGTATTAATACGCAGCGTTTGATGGTTCGTGGTCATCGTGTGGTGGATAGTTTGTATGATGAATCGAATATTACTTCAGATGCAGCTCGAGTGGATACTTTAGTGGTGGCTTCTTGTGTTGGTGTTGTATTCTTGTTGGTTGGTATTATTGTTTCGAAGATATGGAGGTTAAGAGGGCGTGAAAAAAATAATTCGTAGTGTATTGTGTATATTTCTTTTTGTTCTTGTATGTACTCCTGTTTTCGCAAGTGATTATTCGAGTTTAACAGTGACTTGCCCTGCTTCCGATATCGATGTTCGCTTATATCGTGTGGCGGATGCGGATTATAATTTGATGGGTGCTTTTAAATCCTATTCGGTTTCAAAGGATTGGAATATTCTTGGCGATTATATTGATCGTGACAATATTGAATGGGATGATGAAGTTAAGTCAGATTCAGATGGTAAGGCTTTATTTTCTCATTTAACTAAAGGTGTTTATTTAGTGAAGGCTTTAGATAATGCGGATTATACAATGTCGGTTTCTGTTGTTTATGTGGATAAAGATTGTGATGTTGAATTAAAGTATGAGCCTAGAGTTGAAACGACTTCTTTGCGTGTTCAAAAAGTATGGAAAGATGATGACAAGAAGAATCGTCCAAGTTTTATTGGTGTAGATTTACTTGGGGATGGTAAGGTCGTAGATCATCAGGTATTAAGTGAAGAAAATCATTGGACATATGCTTGGAATGATTTGTCGGGTGATATGAGGTGGAGTTGTGTTGAGACAAGTGTTCCTTCTGGATATAGTGTAAGTTCTTATCGAGAAGGGGATCATATTGTGTTAAAGAATAGTTTGAATAAGGTTGTGGATTCTAAGAAATCAGAATCAAATCTTCCTTTGACAGGTCAATTGTGGTGGCCAGTACCTGTATTATTGTTTGTGGGACTTGGATGTATATGCGTAAGCAAGTTCTAAAATATATTGGCTGTATCAGTGTTGTACTAAGCTTGGGACTCGCCTTGTTTAATGTGTATGATACGTTTCGGGCTAGAAAGAGTGAAGAAGATATATTGGCTGCCTATAATTTAAAGAATGATTTGGATCCAGATATATGGATTGATCCAGATATGGATATGCCGGAAGTAGAACTGGATGGTTTATCTTGTATTGGAACGATTGAGATTCCTTCTTTGGACATTAAGCTTCCGGTTACGAGTGAGTTTACGTATGATTTGATGAAATTGGCGCCTTGTCGATATTCGGGTAGTGTATATAAGGGGAATATGGTGATTGCGGCACATAATTCTTGGTTTCATTTTGGAAGAATTCATAGTTTAGATCCGGGTAGTAAGGTCGTATTTACGGATGCGCTTGGAAATCAGTTTGTGTATCATGTTGCAGTGGTTGAGTCTTTAACGCCAGATAGTGTTGAGGATATGACTTCTTCTGAGTATCCTTTGACTTTATTTACATGTACTTTGGATGCGAAAAATAGAGTGACAGTTCGTTGTAAATAAAAAAGAGAAATCGATTTTGATTTCTCTTTTAATTTAATTTATCTTGTACGATTTTCTTTACCAATGGATATGCGATTAATGCGATCACAATACCTGCAACTCCTTGGACTACGTTGGCTGGAATTTCACTTGCGGCTACGATCCAGCTTCCTTTTAATATGTATTTGGCAATGAAGTATCCAAATACCATAATGACAGATCCTAATACGTAGCTTGAGATTTGTTTCGGTTTAGAGTAGTTTTTCATAAGTAGGGATACTACGATTCCTTCTAGTCCTTTGATGATTAGAGTAAAGAAGAAGTAGTGTCCGTATCCTCCGGCTACATCGGCTAGTGCGCTTCCTAAGCCTCCAATCAAGAAGCTTTCAAATGGATTTAAAAAGCTTGCGAATAATAGGATAAATCCGTCTCCTAGGTTGAAGTATCCGTCTAATGCGTTTGGTACTTTGATGAACATGGTTGCGACAAATACGAGTGCCATACCTAGTCCTGTTAGTACGATTTCGTATGTTTGTTTGTTTTTCATAATCTTTCCTTCTTTCTGTAACTTAGTGACTATTATACTTGTTTCTGTATATAAAAAAATATACAATTATAAAAAATAAATAGGGGACAGTTGCATGAAGAAATATCAAGTAATTTATGATTTGTATAAAGAATCGATTCTTTCTGGGATCTTAAAGTATGGGGATCGTGTGGATTCGATTCGTGAATGTGTAAAGAAGATGAATGTGTCTAAGACCACGGTTGAAAATGCATATAATAAGTTGGTGTTGGATGGGTTTATTTCAAGTCAAGAAAAAGTGGGGTATGTGGTGAGTATGAATCCGGAGCGTATCTTACTGCATCAGGAAATCTTGGATTATTCTTCGAGTCACAAAGAAAAATCGTATGATTATGATTTTCGGATTCAGTCGGTTTCTTTTGATTCGTTTGAAACGACGATTTGGAAACGATATATGAAGTCGGTATTGAATGATAAGCGTTTGATGTCAAGTTATGGTTTAGCGCAGGGTGAGTATGGATTAAGACAGGCTCTATGTAAGTATGTGTATCAGAATCGGAATATTTTGTGTTTTCCTGAGCAGATGGTGATTGGTTCAAACTATCAGTCTTTGTTGTATATATTTTGTGGAATGTTAGATAAGTCAAAGGTGGTTGGTTTAAGTACTTTAGTAGATGATCAGGCGAAGCAGGTATTTTTATCGTATGGTTTTCATGTTGAATATTTAAATCCAGATTCTTTTGTGAGGGATATTCAAAGATTGAATGTGGATGTTGTTTATGTGAATACGACTTGTTTTACGTCGGATAGACAGTCTATGAGTGAAAGGGTTCGTGAGGAATTGGTTTCTTTAGAGAATGTTTTGATTCTTGAGGATGATTATAATGGGGAGCTTGTGTATGCTTCTAAGATCAAGACTTCGTTGTGTTCGAAAAGTAAGAATGTCATTTATTTTTCTTCGTTTTCAAGACTATTATTACCGAGTCTTCGTATTGGGTATATGATTTTAAATGAGGAGTATATGCGTAAGTATAGTGCTTCTTATTTTGGTCCGACTACAAGTAAAATTGAGCAGGTGGCTTTTACGCAGTATATTGTGGATGGGTATTTGCAGAAGCATTTAAGAAAGCTTGTTCGTGAGTATAAGGAGAAGCATTTGTATTTAAAGCAATTGATTGATACGTATATGGGGTGTTCGTATATTTTGGATGAGACGTATATGGCGTATTGGTTACAATTAGATGTGGATGTATCACGCTTTAGGGATTTGTGTGAATCGAATGGTGTCGCAATTAGTATTTTAAATGGTCGTATTGGATTGTCTTTTGCGAGTATGGGTAAAGAATTGATGTTAGATGGTGTGATTCGTCTTGCAGAAATATGGAAAGAGTGTTAAAATTTTATCGATTCGACAGTGAAGAAGATAAGTAGGATTAAAAGTTCTTGTGTATAGAGAGAGGGCGTTTGGTGAAAGCTCTTCGAGTCTTTTAGTTTGAAGCTACTTTGGAGTTGAAACGTAGTCGGCGTTAACGAGTGAATTGAGGGCATTTTTCGATTTTGAAAAATGAACTAGGATGGTACCGCGTAATTATACGTTCCTAGAAATAGGAGCGTTTTTTTATTGGAGGAAAGAAAAGATGAAACAATTAACTGGTAATCAGATTCGTCAGATGTTCTTGGATTATTTTAAATCTAAAGGGCATATGATTGAGCCGGGCGCAAGTTTGATTCCGCATAATGACCCAACATTATTATGGATCAATGCGGGTGTTGCGGCTTTGAAAAAATATTTTGATGGTAGTGAAAAACCGGCTTCAAATCGTATTGCGAATGCACAGAAATCAATTCGTACGAATGATATTGAAAATGTGGGTCGTACAGCTCGTCACCACACTTTCTTTGAAATGTTAGGAAACTTCTCAATTGGAGATTATTTCAAGGATGAAGCGATTCAGTTTGCGTGGGAATTTTTAACAAGCGAAGAATGGATGGGTATTGATAAGGACAGATTGTATGTGTCTGTATATACAGATGATGCGCGTGCTTATGAAGTATGGACTACAATTTGTGGTGTAGACCCTAGTCATATTTTAAAGACTGATGATAACTTCTGGGAAATTGGTAAGGGACCTGGTGGACCTGACAGTGAAATTTTCTTTGATCGTGGAGAAAAATATGATCCTGAGGGATTGGGAGAAAAATTATTCTTTGATGAAATGGAAAATGATCGTTATGTAGAAGTATGGAATGTCGTATTCTCTCAATATGATTGTGATCCAAGCATTGATCGTAAAGATTATAAGGAACTTCCTCAGAAGAATATTGATACAGGTATGGGTCTTGAGCGTTTGGTTGCCTTAGTTCAGGATGGAGAAACAAACTTCGATACAGATTTGTTCTTGCCTATTATTCGTGCAACAGAAGCTATGGCAAAACATCCTTATGAAGGTGAATATAAGATGGCTTACCGTGTTATTGCGGACCATGTTCGTACAGTGACTTTTGCGTTGAGTGATGGTGCTAACTTCTCAAATAGTGGTCGTGGTTATGTACTTCGTCGTGTACTTCGTCGTGCAGTTCGTTATGGTTTAAAATTAGGTTTGGATGAACCATTCTTATATAAACTAGTTCCTGTTGTTGCAGATTTAATGCAGGATTTCTATCCATACTTGCAGGAGCATGTTGCGTTTAACCAGAAGTTGATTAAGGTGGAAGAAGAAACTTTCAAGAAGACTTTAAAGGTTGGTCAGGCATTACTAGACGAAGAAATCAGCAAGGCTAAGGATGGTAAGCTGAGTGGTGAAGTTGTCTTCAAATTGTATGATACATATGGATTCCCATTTGAATTGACACAAGAAATTGCCGAGGAAAGTGGAATCCGTGTAAGTCGTGATGAATTTGATGCTGAAATGAACAAACAAAAAGAGCGTGCTCGTAATGCGCGTAATGTAAAGGATTCTTTTGCGTCTCAAAATGAAGAATTGATGAACTTCAATGAACCTAGTGAATTTATTGGTTATGATCACTTATCTTGTGATGGTAAAATCATTGCGTTATTTAATGCAGAAGGTAAGATGGTTGATTCTTTAGAAGATGAAGGTATGATCATTTTAGATGAAACTTGTTTCTATGCAGAAAGTGGTGGACAGGTTGCCGATAAGGGAACATTTACGGCTGATGGTGTAGAAGTAGAAGTATTGGATGTTCAAAAGACTCGTAATAAACAGCATATCCATACAGTTAAAATCAATAGTGGTGTATTAGAAAAGGGTATGTCTTTACATGGTGAAGTCAATGTCAAAGATCGTTTGGCAACTACAGCGAACCACTCTTGTACACACTTGTTGCAGTCGGCTTTAGTTAAGGTATTGGGTGATCATATTCACCAGGCTGGTTCTTACAATTGTCCTGAATATTTGCGTTTTGACTTTAATCACTATGAAAAGGTTACGGCTGAACAATTGGCTGAAGTAGAACGTATTGTGAATGAATATATTAGTGCGGCGTATCCAGTAACGAAAGAAGTAATGCCTATTGAAGAGGCTAAGAAGTCTGGTGCCACAGCATTATTTGATGAGAAGTATGGAGATACAGTTCGTGTTGTAACAATGGGTGATGTATCTAAGGAATTCTGTGCTGGATGTCATGTAGAAAACACAGCTCAGATTGGTCTATGCAAGATCATTAGTGAGGAAAGTATTGGTTCAGATTCTCGTCGTATTACGGCTAAGACTAAGTTTGCGGCTTACCAAGATTTTGCACAAGAACACAATATGTTAGAAAATATTGCGGATAGTGCTAAACAAAAAGGTATTAAGAATATTGATACTAAGGTTGAAGCTGCTTATAAGACTATGCATGATATGCAGAAAGAAATCGATAACTTGAAAAACCAAATCTTTACTTTGAAGTCTAAAGAGTGGGCTACAGAGGCTAAAGATTTTGGAAAAGTCAATGTATTGATTAAATCCGTTTCTGGAATGGATGCAGGTGCATTGAAGGATATTGTTTCTAACTTAAAGGCTAATGATGACAAGATGGTTGTATTCTTCGTTAACACAAATGGAGAAAAGGTTGTCTTTGTATCTGGTGCAGGTAAAGAGGCTGTTAAGGCTGGCGTACATGCGGGTCAATTGGTTAAGAAAGCGGCTCAAATCTGTTCTGGTAATGGTGGTGGAAAGCCAGAGATGGCTCAAGCCGGTGGTAAGGATGCTTCTAAGGTTGATGAAGCTATCAATGCAATCACAGAGGAATTGAAAAGTTTATAGTAGATATTAGGGTATGCGTATGTATACCCTTATTTTTTGGTGTATGAAAAAGAAGAGTAAATATAGAATCCGTATGGATGAATTAAAGAAGTTTAAAAAAAAGCATAAGCTCACAAAGAAAGAGAAAGAGCGAGTTGTAATGTGGGTGGAATCTGGTCATAGTGCGTATGATACGCGTTGGTGGGATGAGTTGGAGCAGGAAGAAGCGCTTGATGAACTGCTTCATGGTTTAACAGACAAACAAAAGGAGTATGTATATAGTCATTGTATGAATTGGAATCCGTTCATCGATGAGCCTTACTTTGACTTTAATCGATTGGATGATTTGGATTTAAAGAATTTACCGACTTTTGAAGAAGAGGAAGAACCAGAGATTGATTTACCGTTTTAATCGATTTGACACAACTAACTAACCACTTTATAATTTTAGTATATGAGATGAAAGGGTTTTATATATGAATTTGGATGAACATTGGTATGTATTATTGACCATACGTTCTAAGGAAGAGGAAGTATGTAAATACTTGAATGAAAACGAGGGTATTTTTGCGTTTAGTCCTAAGATGGAATTTTATCATAGGGTTTCTAAACAGATTCAATTGCGAACTTTATTCGGTGGCTATGTATTTGTGGTGAGTAAATTGTCACAAGTAGAAGTGGATCGTATTTTTAGAAAGTTTCCTTTGGAGAGTGTTTTTATTCATGAACTAAAATATAAAGAGGATATTTCTGCATTAACAGATGAAGAGATTCGTATTCTTACGATGTTGATGGATGACAAGAAGATTCTTCGTATGTCTTATGGTGTCTTACTCAATAATAAGATTCATGTGACAAGAGGTCCACTTGTAAATATGGATGATTATATTATTAAGTATGATAAGCATAATCGTCTGGCTACATTGAATCTGAATTTCTTGAATCAGATCTGGAAAGTGGGAGTCACCTTAATTGAATAGTGTGATAAAATGGATGTGTTGAGGACATGTCCATTTTTTATGAGGGGTAAAGGGTAATGAATGTACATATAACAAATATTTATGGTTTTATACAAGATCAGGAATTAAAGAAGAAACAAAATCTATATGCGGATGCAGGGCATGCATTGGGTTTTAAAGAAATGGGAATCTTTAATTTTGATGTAAGTACTGATACGGAGAATGAATTATCAAAACGTTTAGATGGTATTATTTCATCACTTCAATTTAATGATTTAGTGTTTGTACAATTGCCTACTGGAAATGGTGAATATTATGATAATTTATTGATTAATAAACTTAGGGCTTATAATACAAAGGTTTGTATTCTTTTACATCAAACAATTGAATATGAGTATGTATTAAATGCTGCTGATTTAATTATGCCTACAAGTAATGAGGTATATGCTTCTTTAAAAGAACGTAATTATTCAAATGTTTTCTATAAGCATAATATTAATTATGAATTTTCAATAAACTCAAAATCATCAAGCATTTTATCATCAGATTTCTATATCAAGAAGTATTTAATAGATGCAGTAGATCAATTGGAAGAATCAGTGTTAAATGAACAGGACGAGGATATTATTCATATAGGATTTGGACTACATGATAAGGATGGTCATTATAGTGTTTGGGTTGGTACTGTAATGCAGTCTATACTTGAGCATACAGATTCTAGGATTTGTTTCCATATTTTGCATGATGAGACTTTAAGTAGTGATAATAAGTATAAGTTAGAAAAGGTAGCGTATAATGGATCTTCAATAGCTGAATTTCATAAAATCGATGAGAATGATTTTTCTGTCGTAAAAAATCAGATGAGTCGCTTCACAATTGGGGCTATGTTTAGGTGTTCATTACCAGAATTGTTGCCAGATTTAAATCGCATTATTTACTTGGATGCCGATTTATTTGTGAATCGAGATATAAAAGAATTATGGGATGTCGATGTTCGTGAATATTGTTTAGCTGGAGTTGTGGATGAAGGTGTGGCTGTTCATTATCATCCTAGGATCTTAAATAAATATCCTGAAATAAAAAAAGAATCTTATTTTAATTTGGGTGTACTTTATATGAATCTTAAAAAGCTTCGTGAATTTGGAAATTTAAAAAAATTAGTTGTGGATTTTTTGATTGAAAATCCAGAAGCGGATTTACCAGATCAAGATGCTTTAAACGTGTTATTTCATAATAAAGTTTTATATTTAGATGGTAATTGGAACCAATTTGTGTATTTGCATAGAAAAGATAATGTTGAAAAGTTAGATAAAGCTGTTTTTCATTGTGCGGCTACTTTACTAATGTTATATTCGCATAGTCAAATTGATTTAGAGTATTTTAGAACAATTTGTAGAACTCCATGGATAGACTATGAAATGAATCATCAATTTGAACAATGCTTTGGTAGAATGAATGATAGGGTGAATCAGTATCAAAATATGCTTCAATTATTAAGTAATCCAAATATTAAACATGTTTTTTATGGTGAGGAAAATAAGATGTTAAAAACACTTTATAGTCGTATTCATCTAAAGGATGGTGATTATCGGGTGTTAGAACATGCTCAAAATATGGAATCTGATATTCTGCCATGTAAAGATTTGTCTGTATTGAAGAATGAAAAGGATTCAATCATTATTTTTGTCTGTTGGGAATCGGATCATTGCTCGGCAATTCAAAATTTGGAAGAGCTTGGTTTTAAAAATGGAAAGGATTTCTTTGTCGTTTCAAGATTCTTTTCAGTTGATGATGGCGGTTTTGCGTAGGAGGTTAATATGAAGTTACATATAACAAATATTAATGGATTTAATGCTTCTAAAGAATTGAGGGATGCTCAGACAAAAGTTTCTAAGATTGGAATTGAATTAGGTGCCTATGAAATGGGAATCTATACATATCCTGTTGATAGTGATAGTGATGTAGAATTGTCAAAACGATTGGATGGAATTATTTCGGCTTTGGGATTTGACTATATTGTTGTATTACAGTTACCAACATCAAATGGGTATAAGTATGATAGTTTATTGATGGCAAAAATCTTGGCGTATCATACAAAGTTAATTATTTATATGCATGGTGAGAGTTGGGATTCTAGTTATTTAAATCTTTTAAAAAGAGCTGATTCTATTATTGTAAATGTAAATACGAATTACCATTTCCTTAAAAATCGAGGATTTTGTAGTGTGTTTTTAGATTCAAATTATGATCACACAAAAAAGTGTTTGATGGATGCTATTGAACGTTTATGCTTTGTTGAGAATACATTATTTTGTATGCGTAATCGTGTCATTGAAAATGAAATACAAGTTGGATTTGGTTTGTATGATAAAACAGGGGATTATACGTCTTGGGTTGGTGTGACAATTCAATCTATATTGGAACATACAAATTCAAAGGTTTGTTTCCATATATTACATGATTCTACTTTGAGTAATGCGAATAAAATTAAATTGATTGAGATTGTTGAAAGGTTTGACGATCGTATTCAGTTTTATTCGTTATCAGATGATTTATTTGAAGAATATAATGTTCAAATGGGAAATTATACGGTTGGAGCTATGTTTAGAGTAATGTTGCCAAAAATTCTTGGTGATTTGAATCGAATTATTTATTTAGATGCTGATTTATTGTTCAATAGAGATATTCAAGAATTATGGGACATTGATATTAATGATTATTGTTTGGCTGCCGTGCCGGATTTGAATGTGAAAAAAGGTTATATTTGGACATATCCTACTAGAGGTAAAGTGATTGAAAAATCTAAATATTTTAATTCGGGTGTTTTATATATGAACTTAGAAAATATTCGAAAAAAAGGCGATTTGCATACGCAGACAATTGAATATTTGAAAGAACATCCAGAATCAGATTTACCGGATCAAGATGCGTTGAATGTGATTTACAAAGATGATACTTTATTGATTGACGAAAATTGGAATTATTTTGCGGAAAGTATTCGTCATGCGGATGAAAGAGAATTAAAAAATAAGGTGTATCATTATGTTGGAACATTATGTACTGTAAATAGTCAGACAGAAATGGATTATTTGTATTATAAAACATTGTTGAATACACCTTGGTCCAATGACCCATTTGATTTTTTGAATCGTTCAATTTATAAGGTGGATTTTCAAATAGAAATTTTTGAGAAACTATTTACACGTGTTTCAGATGTGAACAATATAAATATATATTATGGAAGTAATGTTCGTTTAATAAATCAAGTAAAGCCTTTGTTTCATACGATTCATGTGGCAGAAGATTTTGAAGCTATTAAGAATGTGATGGACACAAATAAAAATCATGTATTTACTATCATCGTGGATACGGTGGCAGATAATGGAAAAGCGGTTCAAAATTTACATTCAATGGGATTGGAATATAATGTTGATTTCTTTGATGTTAGATGTTTACTTTCGTATGTACAAGGAGGCTATGTATTATAGTCAATAGTTAAAGAATCGGAGGATGTTTATGAGGATACATGTGACAAATGTCTATGGCTTTAGTATAAGAAGCACAGTTTTACAATCGCAACATGAAGTGGTAGATATTTTAAAAGATTTATGCGATAGCGAAATTGGTTTGTTTAGATATTATAACGAAGAAGAACCAAGAAATGAATTGTCTTCAAGATTAGATGGAATCATAGCTCGACTTAATGCAGGAGATATTGTTATTTTTCAATCACCAACATGGAATGGAGTGGATTGGGATAATGCTTTAGTTGATAAAATTAAGTTATATGGAGGAAGAGTCGTATTCTTTATTCAGGATGTTCCTCCAATTCAATTTGAAAATAATTATTTTTTAATGCCTTATTTTATTGATATGTAC
>OJMI01001204.1_pt1 | contig 29843 bp, 25 predicted proteins | sample 1597131 | NCBI WGS metagenome assembly OJMI01 (sample SAMEA2452116, study PRJEB22498) | human gut metagenome | reverse complement strand
CCTGCGTATCTGTCTTCACATGCAACTAATCGCTATTTTATCCCGAACTGAGGTAATCTCTACTTGGCGATGGGAATCACCAGCCAGGGCGACTGCTACGGTATCACCGACGATGGCGACCTCTACCGCATCGATCGCACCACGGGCGAGGAGACCCGTATCGGTTCGACGGGAGTCCGTGTCACGGATGCCAGTGGAATGGCCTATTCCCAGGGTGCCGTCGTCGATCCCAAGACCGATGTGTTCTATTGGGCTGCCACCGACGCCAACGGTGAGTGTACGCTCTATACGGTGGACCTGGACGATGCTTCTGTCACGCGCGTGTGTGCCTCTCCTTATCAGCAGCTCGCACTCAATGTGCTGCCGCCGTTGGCCGAAGACAAGGCTCCTGCTGCCATCCATGACTTTGCGGTCCATTTTGATGCTCCCGCCACTTCCGGCACGGCCACGTTCACGCTCCCCACGAAGACCTTTGATGGCGATGACAACCTGACTGGTCAGCTTACCTACGAGATCAAGGCCAACGGCAGCGTTGTGGCCACGGCCCAGGCTGCGCCAGGTGCAAAGGTCAATGCCACATTGAGCAACCTGCCAGAGGGAGAGACGGAGTTTGTCTTGGTGGCCAAAAACAGTGTGGGACCGAGCCCGAAGGCTTCTGCCGAGATCTATGTCGGCTACGATCAGCCGCTGGCTCCCACGGAGGTCACGCTCAAGCAGGGCCAGGGAAACAAGGCCACACTCTCGTGGGTCGCTCCCACGACGGGACTCCACGAGGGCTACATGGGCAACCTTACCTATAATATTTATCGCGTGAAAGGCGGGGAGCATACGGCCTTCCGCCAGGGCGTGACTGCCAACAGTCTTCAGATAGATCTGGCGAGCGGCTCTGCGCTCACCAGCTACCAGTACTCGGTCGAGGCCGTCAACACGACGCAGACCAGTGCGCGCACGCTGAGCAACAATCTGGTCGTGGGCGATCCGCTGGAGGTGCCGTTCTTCGACGACTTCCCCGAGGGCATAGACAACTACACCATCGTGGATGCCAATCATGACGGCTCCACTTGGTCGTGGGATAGCTACTACAAAGCCGCACGCTACAATGCTGACCCCGAGAATAGTGGCAACGATTGGCTCATCACGCCTCCCATCCATCTGGAGAAGGGTCGCAACTATGTGGTCAGCTACAAGGCTTGTGTAGCCCGCTCCTATTTCCCCGAGCACCTGGAAGTGTATTGGGGCAAGGGTACGACGGTGGCAGAACTGGATCAGGTGATCACCGAAGATACCGAACTGGACAATACGGAGAACCGTCTCTTCGAGAAGGTGATCACGGCTCCCGAGGATGGTACCTATTATATCGGTTTCCACGCCACCTCCAATCCGGCTTCCATCAATATCTTCATCGACTCGGTCAGTGTGAGCCCGGGTTGTGATCCTGCTTCGCCCGCACAGGTGGAGAACCTGAAGGTCACGCCCGACCAGACGGGTGAGCTGAAGGTGACGTTGGACTTCAATCTTCCGACGAAGACGTACAACGGCGCCGAGCTGACGGCCATCACCCGCTACGAGGTGCTGAAAGGCGACGCCGTGCTTGCCCAACAAGAGGGTGGCCTTCGTCCTGGCGATGCTGTGAGCGTCGTGGATGAGAATGCTGTCAAGGGCGTGAACACCTATCGCATCTACTGCTACAACGAGGCAGGGCAGGGCGCGCGTACGGACGCCACGACCTACGCAGGCCTCGACTATCCCGCTCCTCCCGTCGTCCACGCCGACGACCAGCAGACGCAGGTGCGCCTCTATTGGGAGCCTGTCACGGGTCTCTATGGCGGAGTGATCAACCAGAAGGATGTAGCTTGCCGCATTTATGACCTGGAGGACGAGAATACCGTCAATGACCAGATCGGAGTGATCGGTGGAGGAGCCACGGAGTTTACCGTCAAAGACTTGAACACCGACGAGGGCGTACAGCAGTTTAAGTGGTGGGCCGTCCGCGCCTTCAACACCCTCGGATCGAGCGGTTTTGGCAAGGTGTCAATGCTCGTGGGTGAGCCCTATGCGCTTCCCTACCGTCAGAGTTTCGCCAATCAGAATCAGGGTGGCCACATCCTTATTATGTATGTCGGTGCTGGCATGAATGCTGGTTTCACTACGTTTGACACCTTTGACAACGACAATGGCGCGGTTAGCTTCAACGCCACTACGCCGTCGCAAACGCTCGTCGTGTTTGGAAAGGTAGCTGCCACCAGCACCACCTCGCCTGTGATGAAGTTCTACTACAAAGCGCCGACTGATGTCCCCGCACGCCTTTCTGTCAACTTCAAGCAGCCTAACGGCACGGAGACAGACGTGGTCTGGGAGGCCGATCTTTCAGAGAACTTCCGTGAGGGATGGCAGGAGGTGCAGTTTGACCTGCCCGACTCGCTCTTCCAGTCTCGCTACTTCATCCCGCAACTCAAGATTGTGGCCGATGAGGCGATGGAGGAGGACCAGCAGATCATCATCGACAACTTCACCATCGGAAGTCTTGCCGATGGCATCTCGATTGTCGATAACAAAACTGACGCCCGTCGCTACAACGTCTTCACCACGGATGGCCGACAGGTGCTTCTCCAGGCCGAAACGCTCCGCGGCCTCCGTCCTGGCGTCTATGTCATCAATGGCCGTACCACGATCGTGCGCTAAAAACAAAGAATAATGCGATCATAGAGTAATGGGGGAGGGTAGTTCCGCTGATGCGGGCTGCCCTCCTTTTCCATAGATCCATTTTTGGACCCAGTCTATACTAAAAATAGTTATTTCCTTTGCCGTTTACCCAAATAGGCTTACCTTTGCAATCTATTTTAAATAGAATGACATTGAATGAATAAATCTCAAAAATTAGTAGATTCGATTATTAAGGGAATCCAGGATAAGAAGGGCAGCGGCATTGTCGTTGCTGACCTGACGCAAACCGACGGAGCCGTATGTAGTTACTTTATCATCTGCCAAGGCAACTCGCCGACACAGGTAGAGGCTATTGCTGGAAGCGTGGGCGACTACGTCAGGGAGGCAGAGGGTGAGAAGCCTGTCAGCTGCATTGGTTTGGGCCTGGCGCAGTGGGTCGCCATCGACTTCGTGGATGTGATGGTTCATATCTTCCTTCCCGAGGCGAGGGAGTTCTACGACCTGGAGCATCTATGGGAGGATGCAAAGCTGACGAGAATCCCGGATCTGGATTGAAAACTGACAACTTTATCTTTTCCAAGAGCTAATGGATAATCAAAAACCAATGAATACAGACAATGGGGGTGGACCGCGTATGCCCAAGTTCAATATGAACTGGATCTATGCGCTGGTTATCATATCGCTCGCCGTGGCCTTCTTCGCGACTGGTAAGGACGGAGGTTTGGGCAACATTTCGGTGAGCGTGAAGAAGGACTATACCCAGTTTGTCGAATATGTCAATAAGGGATGGGCCTCTCGCGTGGTCGTCAATAAGAATGAGAGCACGCTCAAGATGTATGTCCGGCCCGAGCATATCAATGATATCTTCAAGGCCCATGTGAAGCAGACGGGTCCCGAGCCCTACGTGGTAGTGGAGATCGGTTCTGTTGACAACTTGGAGACGATGCTCAACCAAGCCATCAAGACGAAAAAGATCACTGGCTTCAGCTACAATAACGAGAAGGGCAATGTCTTCACCGACATTTTGTTGAGCCTTCTGCCCTGGGTGCTGCTCATCGCCTTCTGGATGTGGATGATGCGCAGGATGAGTGGCGGCGGCGGAGGTGCTGGTGGCATCTTTAACGTCGGTAAGTCGAAAGCCAAGCTCTATGAGAAGGCTGACGAACTGAATATCACCTTCAAGGACGTGGCAGGTCAGGAAGGAGCCAAACAGGAGGTGCAGGAAATCGTAGAGTTTCTCAAGAATCCGAAGAAGTATACCGATGTGGGTGGCAAGATTCCCAAGGGAGCCCTCCTCATTGGTCCTCCGGGAACAGGTAAGACCTTGCTGGCCAAGGCCGTGGCAGGCGAGGCAGCTGTGCCTTTCTTCTCTATGAGTGGTTCCGACTTTGTCGAGATGTTTGTCGGCGTGGGTGCCAGTCGTGTCCGCGATGTCTTCAAGCAGGCCAAGGAGAAGGCTCCCTGTATCATCTTTATCGACGAGATCGATGCCGTGGGACGAGCACGCTCCAAAAATCCTGCTATGGGCGGCAACGATGAGCGCGAGAATACGCTCAATGCGCTGCTTACCGAGATGGATGGCTTCGGCAGCAATTCGGGCGTGATCGTCCTTGCGGCTACCAACCGTGTGGATATGCTTGACAAGGCGTTGCTTCGTGCGGGACGCTTCGACCGTCAGATACGTGTTGATCTGCCCGATCTGCCTGAGCGCAAGGCTATCTTCCAGGTACACATGAAGCCGCTGAAGCTCGACAAGAATATCGACTTGGACCTCTTGGCGCGTCAGACGCCTGGATTCTCGGGTGCCGATATTGCCAATGTCTGCAACGAGGCTGCCTTGATAGCGGCCCGCCATGACAAGAAGGAAGTGGGCTATCAGGACTTCCTCGATGCCGTCGATCGCATCGTTGGCGGACTGGAGAAGAAAACCAAAGTGATGACAGCGGACGAAAAGCGTACTATCGCCATCCATGAGGCTGGCCATGCCACGGTGAGCTGGTTCTGCGAGTTTGCCAACCCGCTGATCAAGGTGACCATCGTGCCGCGTGGACAAGCCCTCGGTGCAGCTTGGTACATGCCCGAGGAACGTCCTATTTCCACCAAGGAGCAGATGCTCGACGAGATGTGCTCGCTCTTAGGAGGACGTGCCGCCGAACAACTCTTCACGGGTCATATCTCGACGGGAGCCATGAATGATTTGGAGCGTGCCACGAAGGCTGCCTTTAGCATGGTGACTTATTATGGTATGAGCGACAAGCTCCCCAATATATGCTACTACGACAACAGCGAGTATGGTTTCCAAAAGCCTTACAGCGAAAAGACCGCATGTCTGATCGATGAAGAGGTGCTGAAGATAGTCAACCAGCTGTATGATCGCGCCAAGCAGATCCTCGACGAACACAAGGAGGGACACGCCCAGCTGGCCCAGTTGCTCGTGGAGAAGGAGGTCGTTATGGCGGAGGATGTGGAGCGCATCTTCGGCAAGCGTCCTTGGTCGAGCCGCACGCAGGAGTTGATGGCCGAGGAAGAGAAGAACGAGTTGCGACTGGAGAACATGTCCGAGGCGGTCAGAAAGGCCCAGGAGGAGCATGAGAAGGCGGAGGCCGAGAAAGACGATCACGCAGAAGACGACACAGAGGATAAGGAGAAGGAATGATGAGCGAAAAACAGAAAAATCTGATCACGCGATCTATCTTTGGTGCGCTCTTTGTAGCCATCATGGTGCTTGGCTTCACGCGTCCCCATTATATGGTCGTCCTCTTTGCCGTCATCACCGGCATGACGCTATGGGAGTTTAGCGGACTGGTCAATGACCAAAAAGGCATCAGTGTCAACCGTTTTATTTCCACGGCGGCGGGAGTCTATTTCTTCGTGGCAGTGGCAGGGCAGCGTATGGGCTTCGTCGAAGGCTTCAGTGCGTACATCCCCTACATTCTTTCGATTATCTATCTGTTCATCGCCGAACTCTATCTGAAGAATGAGAATCCGCTCCATTGTTGGGCTTACACGATGCTCGGACAGATGTATATTGCCCTCCCGTTCTCGATGGTCAATGTGTTGGCTTTTCAGACCACTCCCGAGGGAATGCTCACGGTCGATATGCTTTTGCCTCTGAGCGTCTTCGTGCTCCTTTGGACCAATGATACGGGAGCCTATTGTGCTGGATCCTTGCTGGGAAAGCACAAGCTCTTTCCGCGCGTCAGCCCTGGCAAATCCTGGGAGGGAAGCATTGGTGGCGGCGTGCTCGTACTGGTTGTCTCCTACCTGATAGGGTGGTATGTCAATCAGGGAGCAGACCCCCATGTCCTCAATGAGTGGCAGTGGATGGGGCTCGGCCTGGTAGTCTGCGTCTTTGGCACGTGGGGCGACCTTGTGGAGAGTCTCCTCAAGCGCACCATCGGCGTCAAGGACAGTGGCAACGTAATCCCTGGTCATGGAGGCATGCTCGATCGCTTCGACTCGTCGCTCATGGCCCTTCCTGCCGCGGTAGTCTATCTTTATTCGCTGACGCTGTTGGGCTGATGCGGTGCAATTTTGAATAACAAACTAATAGAAAATAAAAATGTCACATCGTTTTATATCCGCAACCTATCAGTTGTACATTGAGGAGAATGGTCAGGAAGTGCTCAAAGAGCAAATCACCGAGGACCAGCCCCTCTCTATTTATACAGAGATAGGTATGCTCCTTCCCTCGTTCGAGACCCGTTTGGCAGAGTTTGTGACGGGGGTCGATTACGATTTTGTCCTCCCCCACGCCGAGGCCTATGGCGAGTACGACCCCAAAGGGCGTGCCACGCTTTCCAAGAAGATGTTCTCGCCCGATGGCGTCTTTGACGAGGCCAATGTCTTTGCTGGCGCAGTTATCCCCTTGGCCGACGAGAACGGTCAGCGCTATCTTGGCTATGTCGTCTCGGTGGACGACGACACGGTGACGGTGGATATGAACCATCCGCTCGCAGGCAAGGATCTCCATTTCAAGGGACGCATCATCGAGAACCGCCCCGCTACCGAGGAGGAAGTCAACGACTTCGTCGAGAAGAGCAAGCAGCATCATTGCAGTGGCCATTGCGGTGACTGCGGTGACTGCGGTGGCGACGGTGGCGATTGCCATTGTGACGGCGACGGCGAGGGTGGCTGCCATTGTGGTGATGGTGAAGGTGGTGGCTGCGGCTGCCACTAATGATCAGTCATTGGGACGGCGATGCGCAACACGTTTGGTACACTCTACACGCTCACTACGTTTGGTGAGAGCCATGGCGAGGGAGTCGGTGGCGTCATTGACGGCATGCTTTCGGGCGTAGCGGTTGATGAGGCCTTCATTCAGCGAGAGCTGGACCGTCGCCGCCCAGGTCAGAGCCCGCTCACCACGGGGCGCAAAGAGACCGACAAGGTGCGTCTGCTGAGTGGCATCTTTGAGGGCAAGACCACGGGAACACCCATTGGCTTTCTTGTTTCCAATACGGATGCTCGTCCCGAGGATTATGCTACTTATCGCACACTCTATCGTCCGTCCCATGCCGACTATACCTATCAGAAGAAGTACGGCCTCCGCGATTATCGCGGAGGCGGACGCTCTTCGGCCCGCATCACACTCTCGCGGGTCGTAGGCGGCGCTTTCGCCAAATTGGCATTGCGACGCCACGGCATTTCCGTCACGGCTTTCACCTCGCAGGTGGGCGACGTCCGACTTCCCTTGGACCTTGCTCACGATGCTTTTGATCCATCTTTGATAGAAGAGAACGCCGTTCGCTGTCCCTCTCCGGCCTATGCCGAGGAGATGGCAGCCCTTATCCGCCGAGTTCGTGCTCTTGGCGACACGGTGGGAGGCACTGTCACTTGTGTCATCAAAGGTTGTCCTGCGGGCTTGGGCGAGCCAGAGTTCTCCAAGTTGCAGGCTTGCCTCGCCTCGGCCATGATGAGCATCAATGCCGCGAAAGGCTTCGACTATGGTTCGGGATTTGATGCGCTTCCCCTTTTGGGAAGTCAGCTCAACGATTCGTGGACCACGACAGACGACGGCCGCATCAAGCCGCTCACCAATTATAGTGGTGGCATCCAGGGAGGTATCAGCAATGGAGAGGATATCTATTTCCGCGTTGCTTTCAAGCCTGCCCCTACGCTCTTGCGCGACCAGCAGACTGTTGACGTCGCTGGAAAGCCTGTCACCATGCAAGGAAAAGGCCGACACGACCCTTGTGTCTTGCCCCGTGCCGTCCCTATCGTCGAGGCCATGGCTGCCATGGTGGTGCTCGACCAGTTGCTTATCTTCCAGTCGCAGCAGTAAAAAAAAGCGGTTAAGACTGCTTGTGGTATAGACAGTCTTGACCGACAATGGTATATGACGAAGGCTTCAAATGTAATGATTTGAAGCCTTCTGTGTATTAGTTCCTATGACTCCTGGTCAGAAAATCTCTCGATGAACTCATCTTCCGAAATGATGGGGATGCCGAGTTGCTGCGCCTTGGCATTCTTGCTCGACGTGCTTGTCACGTCATTGTTGATGAGGAAGGAAGTAGATTTGGAAACAGATCCCGTCACCTTGCCCCCTTGACTTTGGATGTACGCCTTGAGTTCGTTGCGGTTTTTGTAATGATGCACGTCGCCCGTGACAACGAAGGTTAGTCCCTGACACCTTGCCCCCGACGGTGTGCTGTCAGGCTGGGTTATCTCCAATTCGGGAAGCAGGTGGTCAAGCATTTCCGCATGGCGGCAGTCCTTCATCCAGCGGACGAACGATGCGCTCTTTTCCGGTCCTATACCCGAGATAGAAGCAAAGACAGCGTCGTCCTGCGTGTTGCGTGCCGTCTGGATGAGTTCCTCCAGAGGATAGGCAGTGAGCAGACGGGTGCAGACATCCTGGCCTACCAACGGGATGTTGAGGGCGAAGAGGAGTCGGCGTGCCTCTACCTGGCGCGCCTTTTCTGTGGCTGCAAGCAGGTTGGTGACACTCTTTGTGCCAAAGCCTTCCATGTCGCGCAAGACGATGGCGTGTTGGCTGATATGAAACAGGTCGGAATACTCGCGCACCCATCCAAGATTGATAAACTTCTGAAGCGTTTGCTCACTCAGACCATCGATGTTCACTCCCTCTTTTGAGACGAAGCGCGCAAACTTTTTGAGTTGTTTGGCAGGGCAGTCGGGATTCGTGCAATGTAGCGTGCGCGTGCCGCTCACCTCACTTTCCCTCACCACGGTGGGCGCATCGCAGACAGGGCAAGTCTTCGGAATCTCGAAAGTCCCCACGGCCTCCACTACCTGAATGACTTTGGGTATAATCTTGTTGGCCTTGATGACGGACAATCGTGATCCCTTGTCGCCGATGCCGAGTCGCTCACATTCAGATATGTTGCACAGCGAGGCACGCTTCACCGTCGTCCCTTCAAGCAGTACAGGTCGGAAGACCGCCACTGGCGAGATGGTGCTGGCGGCACACGACCACTCGATATGGTCCAGTTGTGTCTCCGCGCTCTCGTCCTGCCATTTGAAGGCGTAGCCTGCACGCGTGGCGTGGTGTCCCGTCACCGATCCTGTAGCCGCGTAGTCGGTGTCATCATAGCCGATGACCAGACCATCGACGGGGTAGGGGAAAGGCGTCACGCCCTTTCGTGGCTGCACTCCTGCCGTCACACGTTCTGTCCATCTGTCGATGACCTCTTGGAAGTTGATGAGGTTGGGACCGACTATCAGTTCTCGCTCAACCGTTGTGAAGCCCTGCGATTCGAGCCAATCCATACGCGCACCCCATGAGCGCAGTTCCACCTCTGTATAGACTAGGGTGAAAGGAATCCAGCGTATATGACGTAGCTTCACCTCCTCGACATCCTTGAGTGTCATGGAGCCACTCGCCAGGTTGCGCGGGTTGGCATACTCCTCGTCGCTTTCGAGGTTGAATTGCTCAAAGTCCTTGTAGCTGATGACGGCCTCTCCACGCACGACGAGGTGACCTTGATACGGGATGGAAGGCAGGATTCCGTCAATAGCCTTGGCCAAATGGGTGATATTCGTGCCCGTGTGGCCGTTGCCGCGTGTCACCACCTTTGTCAGACGACCACCATCGTAGGTCACGACCAGCGTCAGTCCGTCGAGTTTCCATGAAAGCCACACGGGTCTCCCTTCACTCCACTTGACCAAGTCTTCCACCTTCTTCGTCTTGGCGAGAGACAAGGCAGGAAACTCGTGGTCCTCCTTTTGACCTACAAGGTTGTCTGCACTGACCCGATGAGTAGGCGATTGCGGCAGGATCACGCCAGTCTCCGCCTCCAACTGCTTCAGTCGGTCGAAGGCTGCGTCCCATTCGTAGTCGGTCATTTTCTCTCCCCGACCGTTGTAGTATGCGTCGGAAGCCTCGTTAAGCTGCGAGATCAGTTCCGAAATCTCTTTGAGTTTCGTTGGATTCATATCTCTAAAATTCCTCCTTAGTCTATGTTACTCAACTTTCGCATGTAAGCTCCACACGCCCTAAAAGGGCAGTAGCTCCTAGCCCAGGGCATCGCCCTGGGTTATTACGGACGCAAACCTGTCGCCCTGTAAGGGCAAAAGCTTTAAAAATCCAGGCAATATATAAGGCTTTTGCCCTTACAGGGCGCCTTGCTGATTGCTATTATACCCAGGGCGATGCCCTGGGCTAGGAGCTTTTGGGCCTTCAGCCCGTTCTTGAACCACTTGCGAAACTTCAGTATGTTATATATAATAATGAAAAAACAACTTTCTTTCCCCGTCCTCTTTCTTCTTGAGCGATTCTATTGTCACCGATACAAGTAAAAGCTACCTCCGTCGCTTTCGCAGTATTTGCGCAGGAGCCCCTGGATGAACGTCGCATTGTCGCTCACCCGCTGCTCGTTGCCGTCATAGCCATTGATGAGGACGACCAGGTGGGTGGTATGGAGATCTATTTTTGTGCGCTCGTTGTCGCTTGTTGGAGTGCCCACGCCGCCCACTTCGTCACGATAGACCGGTAGTCCGTGGATGTTGATCCTGCCGCGTCCGATTCCCTCGTAAGGTTCACCCTCGCGCCCGATGCCCAGTGTGAGCGTGTCGCCCCGGAACTTGTCCGCGTCGAATCCGCCAATGGAGTAGCCGTATGCGATAGACGCAAGATTGATCAAATCCACCAGCGTGTCTATCTGATACAGTTGTTTTCCTTGCAGCATGCGCCGGATCAGCGCTTCTGAGGCAGGGCGATAGCGCGATGGGTCCTTGCCACAAAGACGATAGATGTGGCGCGTGGCCTCGATGCTGGGCAGATGCTTCAGGCTCTCTGTGGTCAGATCCTTGCGAAACTGTTCGCCCAAGGCGTTGATTTCGTCCCATAGCGGTTGACAGAAAGTCGTGTTCAGGACCTGGGCCTCGACGCAAGCCCCCACAAAGTGAGGACAAACGGATTCTATTTCTTTTGATACCTTGACAGTAATCATGAGTTGTTGATGATGTTTGATGGATGAAGAGTCGATCGGATTCACGGTTCTTCTGGCAGCTGCTGGATGAGCAGGCGGTCGGCCTCGGTCCACTCCAGTGTGGTCAGTTGCTCGCGAGGAAGCCATCGGCAGTCGATATGTGCAAGCAGTTTGAAGTCGAAGTCGCGGGCCATGCAGTCGAATGCCGTCAGGGTGATGGTTAAGTCGGGATACTCCTGTTCCACCTGTCCAATCTGCCGTCCGACATAGATCTCCCAGTCCATCTCCTCGCGGATCTCCCGGAGGAGGGCCTGCTCACGGCTCTCACCCGTTTTCACCTTGCCCCCAGGAAACTCCCAATGCTCCGACACATAGTCAGGACCCTTTCTGAGTCGCTGCATACAAAGGTAATCGTTGCCCCTGCGCACCACGGCACAGACCACGTCATAATGCTTCTTTTCCATATCCCGTGATTGATTCATACTGCAAATGTACGACAAAGTCGGCTAAGTACCTAATTTTTTCTGAATAAACTTCGTATAAAATTTGGTAAGTGAGAAATATCTTAGTAAATTTGCACCCATCAATCAATGACCGTGAAGCAGCAGAAAATCAATTATCAAAAATAATCATGTCAACACTAACTATTGCGATTATCATCGTCTTCGTCCTGGGTTATGCGTGCATAGCTCTTGAGAGCGTGACGAAAGTGAACAAGGCCGCTGTGGCTTTGCTGATGTTTGTGGCCTGTTGGACACTGTTTATGTTCGACCCCACCATCTCCCATGAGGTGGCGGAGGTGCTTTCGAACGGCACGGTGAGCCATGAAGGTATCGCCAACTTCATCAGCAGTATCATCGAGCGCCACCTCGGTAGTACCTCTACGACTCTGTTCTTCCTGATGGGAGCCATGACTATCGTCGAGGTGGTCGATCAGAACGGCGGCTTCGACTGGGTGAAGGGCGTCATGAACACGCGCAGCAAGCGTAAGCTCCTGTGGCGTATTGCTTTCCTGACGTTCGTCCTCTCTGCGGTTCTTGACAACCTGACCACCAGTATTGTCATGGTCATGATCCTCCGCAAGCTTGTCGCCGACAAGAACGACCGTATCATCTACGCCTCGTTGGTCATCATTGCCGCCAACTCTGGTGGCGCGTTCTCGCCGATTGGCGACGTGACGACCATCATGTTGTGGAACAAGGGTCTTATCACTGCCGCTGGCGTGATCAGCGAGATCCTCCTCCCCAGCCTTGTCTCCATGATTATCCCTGCATTCATCCTCCAGTATCATCTCAAGGGCGAGCTGGTGCCCGTCAAGGACAATGGCGAGGGCGAGGAGAACGAGAGCGACTTCTCTGAGGCTCAGCGCAAGGTCGTGTTCTGGGTTGGTGTAGGCGGTCTGCTTTTCGTTCCCATCTTCAAGAGCATCACCCACCTTCCGCCGTTTGTCGGCATCCTCTTGGTGCTCGGCACGTTGTGGACGGTGACGGAGGTCTTCTACCGCAATCTCCATCGCGCCAAGAACCGCGAGGGCCTGCAGAAGCGTGTAACGCGCCTGCTCTCCCGTGTCGATATGAGTACGATTCTCTTCTTCCTCGGCATCCTCATGGCCGTGGCTTGCCTGGAGACGATTGGTGTGCTGACCCAGCTCGGCGAGGGACTCAACGTGGCCTTCAATGGCGACCACTTCCTCGTCACGGGTGTCATCGGTGTGCTCTCCTCTATCGTCGATAACGTGCCTCTCGTGGCCGGCTGTATGGGTATGTATCCCGTGGCTGAGGCAGGCGACTTTGCCGTCGATGGCATCTTCTGGCAGTTGCTTGCCTACTGCGCTGGAGTCGGTGGTTCCATGCTCATCATTGGTTCTGCTGCCGGTGTGGTCGTCATGGGACTGGAGAAGATCACCTTCGTGTGGTACATGAAGAAGATCACCTGGATAGCCTTCGTCGGCTACATCGCTGGTATCCTCTGCTACTATGTCCTGCGCGAGTTCATCCTCACTTCGCCGCTATAATCCAAGCGACTTTTTTTAGACAATCAATCATTTAGATCAATAGAATTAGACAGGCAGACTGCTCTCATCGGCGGTCTGCCTGTTGCGTGTATGCTCGGCATGAGCATTGAACAAGCGGGGCTCCGTGAAACCGTTTGGCTGAAGGTCGTGCCACACCTTGTCGCGAAGGTCGCACCCGTTGAGATAGATTATCTTGGTAAAATTCTTGGTTGTTATTAGGAAAATATGTACTTTTGCATATCAGAAAGTTTAGTTCGTCGATGTTGGATGTGTGTTCAGCGTCACTGAATCTGTGTTCAACGTCTTCGAATGTCCGTTCAATGACGTTGAACGAAACTTTTATCGAGGGAGAAATACTTTTATCCTTAGGTATGAGTACTATTATGATGAGGAGCAATCATCATTACTCTTGACCGTAATGGCTGTCTCAATATGGAGTGATAACAATCTTAATAAGAAAGGAATCGGTATGGCAAAGTACAAGTTGCAAGAGTTAACTGACATGCGTAATGAAGGCAAGCGCAGAGTTTATCCCAAGATAGTGACCAATCGAACACTATCCAGGAAAGAGTTCATCAAGAGGATGCAGAGCTACCATCGTGGTATTTCGGAAGGTACCACGGAGGCGGTATTGCTGGATGTGGCTGATATGCTGGTAGAAATGCTCTCCATGGGCTACAATGTGAATCTAGAAGGCATCGGCACCTTCTCGCTCTCCCTCGGTTTCGAGGACGATAAGCCTACGGAAATGCAGAGTGAAGATGATAAGATGACGTATCGCAAGGTGGGCGTGAAGGACATCAACTTCAAGGCTTCTCCTGAATTTCTCAAGAGTGTGAAGCATAAAACCGATCGCGACCTGGAGCGAGACATGGGTGGCGTGAAGGTGATTCGCAAGCAGCTCTATTCCAGGGAAGAACGCATCGCCCGTGCCCTGGAGGTGATAGAAACCAATGGTCTCATTACCCTCTCAGATTATGCCAACATCAACAACCTGAGCCGCACCGCCGCCTCCCTGGAACTGAAGGAAATCACCGCCTCCCGAACCTCGCCGATAGATTCGAAGGGCAGCGGCAGCCACAAGGTTTGGGTGAAGAGGAAGGAATAAATGCAAAAATCTCTCAGAATATTTGTTGGTTTCAATTCTTTTTCGTATTTTTGTGGTGTAATTAAAATGGTAGTGTTATGATAACAGTAACAAGGGAACATCTTGAAGACGAGGTACTCAAGTCGATTCAGAAGAAAGCGGAGTCGATTATGCCGAAAGATGCCAAGGTTATCCTTTTCGGGTCAAGGGCCAGAAGGGATGCCAAGGCAGATTCCGACTGGGACATCCTTGTGCTTCTGAACAAGGATAAGATAGACGAGCAGGATCATGACAATTATACCTATCCTCTTTGGGAATTGGGTTGGCAAATCAATCAGATGATTCATCCGATAGTGTATTCGATGAAGGATTGGAACAGCAAAAAAGGCAGTCCTTTTTATAATAATGTTGAAGAGGAAGGGGTGATGCTATGCTAGAGAGTCAACAACGTAGAGATCTTGTACGCTACAGGATAGAAAAAGCTTATAAGAGTTTTGAAGAGGCTAAAGGTGTGGCAAAATTGAAGTTTTGGAATTTGACGGGAAATCGTTTGTATTATACTGTATTCCATATGGCTTCTGCTTTGTTACTTGACAAGGGCTTTACTGCAAAGACCCATGCCGGTGTAATACATTTAGTTGGAGAGAAATTTATTGCAACAGGTTTGTTGGATCGAACTTATGGAAAGTTGTTCTCTCGTCTTTATGAGCTTCGGCAGTCTGGTGATTATGATGATACCTTTGATGCTACAGAAGAGGAGGTCTTGCCGTATTTTGAGAAAGTAGAGAATTTTATCAAAGATATGGAAGCGTTGATTACTCATAAGTAAAACATGGGTAAATATTTAAAATGATAGTGTTATGACGACAGATAGTCGATATTTTGTGTAAAAAGCGATTCATGCCGCAGATGCATTGTGGGATGAGGGCTTGATAGATGAAAAGGCTATTGAGCAATGGAAGCATGAACATATGAGAACGCCTTATTCTGAATTAGACAAAGCCATCCTTGATGTAAAGGAGGGAAATGTCAAGAACTTCGATACATTGGAGGATATGATGAACTATCTGGAGGCTTAGGTATGAGTATGAGATGCCTGCTTTAGAAGTAAATCATCAACTATTTTATTGGGATTTGTAAGATCTTTCTGACTTTCTTGCAAATCCCAATTCTTTTTCGTATTTTTGCAGTTGTCTTGCTGTGGATGGTTGGCGATGAGTCGCTGGCTAAGTAAAAGTCCATGGCTTGGCCTATCATAATTAAGAAAGACGTTCTCTACGTTTTCTTCTGACCTATTGAAATCTGGTAAATTGCAAAAGGTGTTCAGAGGGAGACAGCAGTGGGCGTCTACCCACTGTGTATATACACATGGCATAGGTGTGCCCCTTCGATAGGAGGGGTGCGCTCTGTGCTATCATATATATACCCGCTTGGCGTAGGCTCTATTGCTTCTTATCCTTGACACCAGGGTTTTACCAGAACCTCAATAGGCAAGGGTAATGCGAGTGATAGATTCCCTACGCCTTTCTTTTTGATAGCTAATCAGTTATCCTATCCATTATGTGCGATGAGGCTGGACTAGAATCAAAATAATCTTTTAAAATCAGATGGTTTCTGCTTTCGGGAATCGGTGGAGTAATAGGATGGCAAGGCTTTGCTATGCTTCCATCGGCAACGGAAGCTATGGCAAAGAAACTGCAACTCAGCTATAAGAATATCGAATCCCGATTGGAATCGTTCAAAACTAAAGTGGTGCCAGCCTCTGAGGTTGGCTACGAAATACTGAAGGCTTTTGGTAAAAGCGAAAAGGATGTATCGAGATACAAGGAAGGAAAGGGTATCTTGAAGACCTTTGATGGCTTGCTTATCAAAGGCCTGTTCTGCTATCAGGCTATAGATACGTTGCATCTTACCACCAGGTTGGAGGCATTGAAGGCTGATGCTCAGGTAAGGAAGGCTGCACCAAAGATTATTGCGGTGAGCGATGGTGAAACCCTCCTGGCTTATGATACTCGTGAGAATGATACTTACGAGCAGAAACTCGTCAAGATGCACAGCGACTTTGGCTTCTTCTATCCTTTAATGAACGTCGAGCGAGTACACACTACGGCAGAAAACCCAGCCGATGTGAAGGCTGCCGAGAAACTTGCCAAACTGCATGATGAGATTCGTGCTTATAACGAATATAATAGTGATGACGACTTGCACGACCTTAACATCTTCATCACCCGTTTGCTCTTCTGCTTCTTTGCCGAAGATACAGGTATCTTTGCCGAAAATCTCTTTACCAACTTTATCAAGCAATTTACTAAGGAAGATGGTTCCGATCTCGGCGAGATGCTAGGTCAGGCATTCCAGGTGATGAATGTGCCAAACAAGGAGCGTTCGGAAGAACTTACCAAGGAAATCAATCAGTTTCCTTACGTGAATGGCGGGCTTTTTGCCTCAGACATTCCTATCCCAAAGATGGGTTATAAGGCTAGAAAGATTATCATCGAAAGCGGCGAGTTGGATTGGAAGGATATCAATCCGGATATTTTTGGTAGTATGATTCAGGCGGTGGTGAATCCTGATGTGCGTGCCAAGGAAGGTATGCACTACACCAGTGTGCCTAATATCATGAAGGTAATCAATCCACTCTTTATGGATGATTTGAGAGGGGTATATAAGAAACTGGAAGAGTTTTACGAGCAGAAGAAGAATCTGCTTGATATGAGTGCTTTGTCTCAAAATCAGTTTATTAAAGAGTGCCGACCAATTATTAATGGTTGCAATAAGTTGATGGTAAGAATGAGCAAGATGAAGTTCTTCGACCCAGCTTGTGGTAGTGGTAATTTCTTGATTATCACTTATAAGCAGTTGCGCTTGCTCGAAATGGATATTCTGCATCTTCGCAAGAAATGTACGCCAGAGCAGATGCTCGATTTTATCGATGGTTCGTGCATCCGTTTGGAGCAGTTCTATGGAATAGAGCTTCTCGACTTCCCTCACGAGGTAGCCATGCTTTCGCTTTGGCTTGCCGAGCATCAGATGAACAACAAGTTTCATGCCGATTTCGGTGTGAATGTTGCCGCCTTGCCTTTGCATAATATCGACCAGATAAAATGTGGCAATGCTTGTAGAATGGATTGGAAGGTAGTATGCCCACATACCAAGGATGAAGAAGTGTTTGTATTTGGTAATCCGCCGTATTTGGGGAGTAAATTACAAACCAAGGAGCAGAAAGAAGATATAAGTTATGTCTTTGGTAAATTAAAGAATAGTAAGATACTGGATTATATCACAATCTGGTTCTATTTGGGAGCAAAATATATTCATGAATCCAAAGCCAAGTACGCTTATGTGAGTACAAACTCAATATGCCAAGGAGAACAAGTATCTGTTCTTTGGCCTCAAATTTTGAAAATGAATGAAGAAATAGCTTTTGCTTATACTTCTTTCAAATGGACCAATAATGCAAAATATAATGCCGGTGTTACTGTTGTGATTGTTGGGGTGTTCAATAAGAGTAATAATAAGAAACTATTGTTTACCTCCGACAAACAAATAGAATCTTCTGTGATAAATCCTTATTTATCTGTAGGAACAGAAACGATAGTACATAAGGATGTTCATACACCTTATGGCTATCCGAAATTATGCTTTGGCTGCATGCCTTATGATAATGGTAACTTGTTGTTCAACAAAGTTGAATATGAAGATTTTATAGCCAAATATTCATCATTCTCTAAGTATTTGCGAATGATGTATGGTTCTGAAGAATTTATAAATGGGAAGCCTAGATACTGTTTGTGGATAGACGAACAGGATGCTGATGAGGCATTGAAAAATGAAGAAATTGCTAGGCGTGTAGAAAGAACTAAAGAACTTCGGTTGGATAGTACTGATGCTGCTTGTTTGAAATTGGCAGAAAAACCTTATCAGTTTAGAGAGCATCCGATATTAGATAGAGACAAGATTATCATTCCTCGTGTATCGTCTGAAAGGCGAAAGTACATTCCTATGGGGTTCTTGGACAAAGGAACTGTTATTTCAGATTCAGCCTTCGCCATCTATGACACATCATTATGGCTATTTGGCATCCTCACCAGCGAGATGCACATGGTATGGGTTCGTACTGTAGGAGGCAGATTAAAGACTGATTACAGATATTCCGCAGGTCTCTGCTACAACACTTTCCCCTTCCCATCCATCTCCGATACCAACAAGTCCGAGATAGAAGAGGCGGCAACGAATGTGCTTCTGGCTCGTGAAAACTATCCCGAGAAGACGCTTGCAGATCTTTACGACCCGGAAAAGATGCCGGAGGATTTGCGTGCTGCACATGAGGAACTGGATGTCATCGTAGAAAACTGCTATCCTGGCGCTCCGTTCCCAAATGATGAGGCTCGATTGGAATGCCTCTTCAAACTCTACGAGAAAATGACAGCTAACAAGTAATAATTAGAAAGGCTTATGAACAAGATAAATGATAATATCGTTGATATCAAGTATCAGCAAACAGGTAAATCGAGCAATACCAATGAACTCGGTATGCGAGAGATGCAAGCCAAGGCTTACGAAGCCCGCAACCATCGCTTTCTGCTTATCAAGGCGCCACCTGCATCAGGCAAGAGTCGCGCCTTGATGTTCATCGCCCTGGATAAGCTGAAGAATCAGGGCATCAAGAAGGTGGTGGTGGCTGTTCCGGAGAAGAGTATCGGCCGCTCTTTCCAAAACACCGACCTGATGAAATATGGCTTCTTTGCCGACTGGAAGGTGGCGCAACGGTATAATCTTTGCGATACGACCGACGAGAAAGAGAAGGCAGTACGCTTTAAGAAATTCTTCCATCAAGATAAAAGCAATATCCTGGTTTGTGCTCACGCCACCCTCCGAAATGGCATGAAGGAGATAAGCGACGAGGAGTTTAATGATTGCCTCTTGGCGATAGATGAGTTTCATCATACAAGTGCTGATGTAAACAGTGGACTGGGCGATATTGTGCGCCGGGTGATGAATAATTCCACCGGTCATATCGTTGCCATGACGGGCAGTTACTTCCGGGGCGATGGCGTTCCGGTATTGAGGGCAGAGGATGAGGCCCGTTTCTTTCCGGTTACTTACAACTATTATCAGCAGCTCAATGGTTATCGCTATCTCAAGAACCTCGTCTTGGGCTATCACTTCTATCACGGCAGTTATCTCGACCATATCGCTGAGGTGTTGGATACTACCAAGAAGACCATCATTCATATTCCGAGTGTCAACTCCCGTGCATCCAGCGGTTTGGGTAAATACACGGAGGTGGATGAAATCATCAAGATCATCGGTAAGGTAGAGAAACGGGATTACAACAATGGCGGTATCTATTACGTCAGAACCAAGGACGGCAGACTGCTGAAGGTTGCCGATCTGGTGGAAGACCATGCCGAGACCCGCAACCTGGTGCAGGGATATTTACAACGAATAAAGAAACGTGATGATGTGGACATCATTATCGCTCTGGGCACTGCCAAGGAAGGCTTCGACTGGCAATGGTGTGAGGAATGTCTGACCATCGGTGTGCGTGGCTCGCTGACCGAAGTGGTGCAGATTATCGGAAGATGTACCCGTGATTGCGAAGGCAAGGAGACGGCTAAGTTTGTGAACATGATAGGAATGCCTGATGCCAATCAGCCCGATGTGAAGGTGGCGGTGAACGACTTTCTGAAAGCCATTACGGCTTCGCTTCTGATGGAGCAGGTAATGGCGCCTAGTTGGCATTTCAAGACGGTGAAGGATGTGGATAGTGATGAGGGCAGTCCGCTGGATGCCCGTACCCTGGTGATAGAGGGCTTGAAACCTTTGTCGAGCGAGAAGACGAAGATGATTGTAGAGGAGCAGTTGGATGATTTGAAGGCTTCTATCTTGCAAGACGAACTGGTGGTGAAAGCCATCAGCGGAAGTACTACGGCTGAAACCATCACCAAAACGCTCATTCCGAAAGTGATTCGTGAAAAGTATCCGGATTTGAGCGAGGACGAAGTGGAAGAAGTTCGTCAGCGCCTGCTGCTTGATACCCTTGTCAAGGGTGGTGAAGTGGTGGATGATAAGGGAAATCCTATCGATTTTGATGCTTCGGCAAACGACGAGGAGAAGGAGTCAGAAGGCAATCGTCTCATCAAACTGGCAAACCGAATGATTAATATCAATCTGTTGAGTATCAATTTGATTGATTCCATCAATCCTTTCCAGCGTGCTTACGAGGTGCTGTCGAAGAATGTGGATAAGCAGACTCTGAAGATTATCCAGGACACGATGGCTGAACAGAAATTCGATATGACCATCGAGCAGGCGATGATGCTGTTTAAGGGACCCTATAAGCAATGGGTGTCAGAGCATGACGGTCTGCGCCCAGACATCAACGACCCTGACCCGAAGGTAAGGGAACTGGCAGCTGCCTTCCAAAAACTCAAGAACCTGAAGATTCGAAAAATGATGGGATTGGAGTATGAGCCGGAAAAGTAATTCAATTCTTAACACTCAATAAAGAAAAAAGAAGGATTGGCCAGAAGAACTATTAGAAATATTTGATGACCCCTTGTTGGCGGATGTGCGTCCGAAACCGAAGGCGCCTACGCCTGATGACAGGCTGGCGCAGAAATTGCTCGAAGTCAACAAGTGGGTGGCAGAGCATGGTAGTGAACCCAAAGCTGACGGTGGCTTGAAGGAAAAATTGCTTGCCACATCGCTCAAGGCGCTGCGAACCAAGGCAACGGATAGCCTCAGACAGTATGATGAGTATCATCTGTTGGGATAGGCTATATTTTTTCACCTTATTATATATAGTGATATGGATATTGATAAAGAATTAGAAGATATATTCAACGACCCTTTGATGGATGTTTCCTATCAGGAGGCAAAGCTCTTCGATGTGCCTGCTGATATGAAAGGCGTGATGGCTCAGAAGAAGGATGCGCCCGACCATGTAGCGCAAAGAAAACTGTGTGAGGATTTTGCACGGTTTAAGCCTCTCTTCGAACAGGTGCATCAGGATTTGAAGACCGGGAAGCGACAGTTGCAGAGAATCTCGAAGACGACTAATATGCAGGAAGGACATTTCTATATAGTAGATGGTCAGATGGTTTATCTGCAGAAAGTGGGCGAGAAGGCAATAGGTACAAGTAGGGCTTTGGATGCGCGAACTCGTTGTATCTATGAAAATGGTACGGAGTCGGATATTTTTCTCCAAACACTTCGCAAGAACGTGGTGGCAAGTGGTTATGCCATCACCGAAACTCATGAGGAGTCCGATAGCCATTTCTTCAATCCAGAGGATGTGAAGCAGGAAGACCAGGTGACGGGTTATATCTACGTGCTTCGTTCGAAATCTGAGAATCCGGAAATTCGGAACATCAAGAATCTCTATAAAATAGGTTTCTCTACGAATCGGGTGGAGGAGCGTGTGGCCAATGCTGAGCATGAGCCTACTTACTTGATGGCGCCTGTAGAGATAGTAAGCACTTACAAGATAGTGAACATGCACTCCCAGAAGTTTGAGGACCTGGTGCATCAGGTGTTGCAGACGGTGAACTTCCGTTTCAGGGTGGCTGATGATAAGGGAGAGAGGCATGAGGCTACGGAATGGTATCAGGTGCCGCTGGAAATCATCGACAGCATCATTCAGAAAATCATGAATGGTACTATCATCTACTTTGCCTACAATAAGGAACAGCAATGTCTGGAGCAGCGGATAGAGAAGAAGGAGTCTCAGTTAAATCTGTCGGGCTTGAAGGTTTTGACGCTGATTATCGAGAAACAGTATTTCGAGGAGATTGTATCTGGTGTGAAGACTGAGGAGTACCGTTCGCTGAAGCAGACCACGCTTAACAAATATACTTATATTGATGAGCCTGACGGCAAGCGTTATCTCCGTCGTTTCGATGCGATAAGGTTTCATGTGGGTTATCATTCGGATAGAGATAGTGCCGTGGTTCAGGTATTGGATACTACCTATGAGGATGGCTTGGTTACTTATCATCTTGGAAAGGTATTGGAGGTGATAAGGGGAAATGCATAGATATTTCTCGATTTTCTGGGCAAACAGGCGGGCAGTCTTCTTTCTTGCTTCAGCCGCCATGACTACAAGTGCCTGGAGGCAGCATTCAAGATGTACGAGCAGCAGAAGATGATGTTCGAGCAGAATGTCCGCAGCTGCGCCGACCGCATCATCAGCATCTACCAGCCGCATCTCCGCCCCATTGTCGGAGCTCTTTGTCTCGTTTTCGCAAAAACAGGCTTGGAGACCCTCAAAAAGAGAGTTCTCAGCACCATCGACGACCTCGTGGGAGTTTTACCCTCGCCACAAGTCAGCTGGGGCAAGATAAATTAGCGGACCCTAAATAGGCAAGTCTTCTGTTATATTGTTGTTGTGAATGGTGCCGAAAATATATTTAAATGGTACCAATATTGTTGTTCGAATGTTTTGCCATTAAAGGATAAATGAGTAATTTTGCATCAGAAATCAAGTCGTAACAGACTGTAGAGTTCTTTGACATATTGAGGATATTCAGAATGACTGACATTAACGACATCTGTGTTGTATGGATACATGAAACGTTGGGTTCTACTATTTGTATTTAATTAATTTTTTCTAACCCGTTGGCAATGAGTGGGTATATATACTTGCTTAAGCTGACACAAAACCAACAAGTTATGAAACAAAACAAGAGAAAACAGAGTGTTGTTAACAGTGAGAACGTGATGACAGCCGTGAATGTAGCTTGTGCTTGCGCAGCAGTAGCTAGCGTACTAGTTCCAGCAGCTCCGGTGCTCGTAGGCATAGGTTTGGTCTGTACCAAGACTATTCCATCATTGCTAAGAGGTCGCATCTTCTTCTGAGTCATCTGGCATAGCTTCTATGCGGGTGTATGCTTGTATGGAAGCTATGCAGATAGATTTTTCATCTTGAATAACTCAAAACATTATATATATGGCAAAGAACAACATCAAGACTGTGATTAACAGCGCTTCTGCAACCAGTAGCGCACAGTCAACTAACAACTACATGCAGTATCCGCGTTACCGCAACAAGCAGGGACACGGATGGGCTGCAGAGGATGCCAATGCTATGGCTGACCGCCTTTCTGGCAAGCGGGTGGATCAGGTAGGTCGTGACAATAGCCTAAACGGTGCTGACCGTATCAGTAACGGTGTCGAGATTCAGACGAAGTATTGTGCCTCTCCTTCAAAGACTATAGGTGCGGCTTTCTCCGATGGTTCCTATCGTTATGGTAAGATGAAGTTGGAGGTACCCAAGGAGCAATACGAAGAGTGTGTTCGGCTGATGGAAGACAAGATACGCTCTGGCGAAGTTCCTGGAGTGAGTGATCCTGCAATGGCAAAAGACATTGTGGTTAAGGGTAGTTGTACCTACGATCAGGCTGTCAACATTGCCAAGGCTGGTACGTTGGATTCGGTCAAGTTTGACATCAAAACACAATCGGTGTCGTGTTCCATCACATGTGGCTTTTCTTTTGCCTTGGGCTATGCCAATGCTTTGCGCAATGGCAAGAGTCATGCTGAGGCATTGGAGTGTGCTTCTACGCAAATGGTGAAGTCGGGGGCTACCTCATTAGCTGTGGGAGTAGGTACACAGCAGTTGCTACGTACCTCCGTAGGCCGTTCCATAGCATCTACCGCTACACATTCCGCTCGAACCATACTTGATGCGACTTGTAAGACGCAAGTCGGTCAGCAAGTAGTGGAAAGAACAGCCTCTGCTCTTGTAGGTAAGGAGGTTGTGGGACAAGCTGCTAAGAACGTATTGGCTAAGGGAATGCGTACCAACATGGTTACTGGCGGCATTATGATGGCAGTGCAGACCGTACCAGACGCTGTGAAACTATGCAACGGCAAGATGTCGGCAGGAGAGTTTGTGGAGAACACAACCAGTAATGCCGCTGGAATAGGTGGTGGTTATGCCGGAGGCACATTCGGTGCTGCTATTGGTACGGCGTTATTCCCTGGTGTAGGGACTGTTGTCGGCGGTATGGTTGGCGGCATAGTCGGTGGCATTGCGGGATCGTCGGTAGTTCGTGGTATATTCTCATTATTCGATTGAGAGTAAATCTTTCCTAAAACAGACTCAACGGTGGAAAACAACATTTTCTTCTTGCCTTTTATTGGCAAGTATTATGCCAAAGGAGGCTTGTTCGGTAAACGAACAATGATATTGGGCGAGAGCCACTATTGCGACGGAGGTTGCTGCGACTGCGGCAACTGCCGTCTATGTAGGCAGTATGCAAAGTTTACGCAGGATGTCCTCCGCTCCTTTCTCGATGAGAGAAAGGAGCGGAGGAATTGGATGCGTACTTTCGTGAAGTTCGAACGGTCGCTTGTTGGAAAGATGATCGATGGGGCGTTGAGACGGAAGATATGGGATTCTGTTATATTCTATGACTATTTGCAAGTGGCGATGACTGGTCCTCGTAAGGCTGGTACGTCAGCGCAATACAAACAGGCTGCCAATGCTTTCTTTGAGGTTATAGATAAGTATGAACCTGAATGTATTATCGTTTGGGGTAAGCGACTATGGAACAATATGCCAAACGAACGATGGCAGGATGGCGACGATATCGTAGTGGACGGCAATCACATTGCTACGGGATATTATCTCTTGAGCAATGGCAAGCGAGCAAAGGTCGTGGCTGTATATCATCCTTCCGGGGGATATTCCTGGGATTATTGGCATAAGGTGATACAAGGTCTGCTTGCATCAATCTGACAGATTATTGGTGCTACACATTTGTATGGCATTAATATAAGGATATAACATTTTGTTAGACCGACAAAATGTTATATCTTTGCAATCGACAGAGGTAATAATCTCTGTATGTTATAAACTAACATTATTAAATAGAAAGTATATAGTAAGATATGATTATAAACGAACAGACAGATAAGGAGTTGCAAAAGGCAGGTGTGAAATTCCTACCTTTTGTGGGCGACCAGTATAGCTACGGCATATCCTTTAACGATAATGGCGAGCTTGTGCTTGGTACGGAGGCAAAGCCGGGGAAGAAGGTGCTGGTTCTTGGAGAAAGTCACTATTGTGATGACGATTGGAAGGATGAAGAACTTTATACGTTTACAAGAGATGTTCTTGATTGCTATTTAGATTCTGAAGAACGATATAGTTGGATGAGAACCTTCGTTAAGTTTGAACGTGCATTGTCTAATACAGTCACAAAATTTGAAGATAGTAAAAACATTTGGAAACATTTAATGTTCTATAATTATCTCCAACGTCCATTGCGAGGAACACAAATGGCAGGTGATTCGGAAGATTATGAGAAAGCGAAGACTCCCTTCTTTACCATTTTAAAGCTATATCAACCTGATTATATTATAGTTTGGGGACGTAGGCTTTTTGATAATTTGCCTTCTGAGAATGGTGTGGAGGGTAAATATATGCCGAGAATTAATATAAACTCTTGGAGCTATAAGATAGGAGATAAAATGATTAAGGTTTTACCAATTTATCATCCTTCTGTTGGTTTCTCTTGGGATTATTGGCATAAGATTATTGTCGTTTTTTTTAAGTGATTTGTTATGAGAATTACGGATTTTGAAAAGAATTTTTTGGAAATAGATGGAGGAAATGATGAATTTAATCCATATGTTATACGCCTATTTCATACATTACTACAGAAAGTTGAGAAAGACCCTTATAGGAAATGGACACATGATTTGCTACGTAATTACGTGAATGCATCATACTGTTTTTGTAAAATATTAAATGATAAACGTAAAGATAAGAAAACATCTCAAGATACTGCTATTCGTAAAGCTAAGATAGCATCTCAAGAGGCTAAGTCTAAGGAACAAAAGGAACAAAAGGAAAAAAACGAGTCTCCACTAGTAAATCTTTATGAAGATGATGACACTAATTTAAAAGTTTTTTTTTACAGGTTTATATACTCCTGGTACATATCAAGGATTAAAGAACGGATTGTATTTTGTTATTAATCCTTCTGTAGAACCAAAAATTTCAGTAAAGACTAGGAAAGAAATATTTGAGGCTGATCAAAAAGAAATTGATGGGGAAAAAGTGTTAAGGCAGATTGATCATAGAGATTCTTTTGAAAATGAATTAGTTGGTGTTGAGGACTTGAATATTAACAAAATAAGTCTACTAGATAAAATGTCTCCTGAAGATGCAAACGAAATAATAAAAAAGAAAAGAATTAACGATAAAATAAATGGAAACCCTTGGCTTCATATTTTAAGGGATGGCATAGACAATCTTCCAACAGATTTTGTCCTAAGTTTCTTTAATAAATGGTTTGAAGTTCCTAGTCCTGATGATAGATATAAAAATAGAAAAAAATGGATAGAGAAATGCATTAAGCATTCTTGTTCTAATAATGAGGACAATAGTTTTATGTATTATCAAGAAATAATGTTAGATACGATGCAGGCAATATTAGATAAGTCGAATATACATAATCTACCTGTTCACTTTTACATAAAAGAAAGTACATATAACTATTTGTTGCCCATGTATTTGCTGAATTCTGGAAAACCAGACTTTTGTATAGTATTGAAGCATATGAAAGATATGGATGGTAAATATACTGGCACATGGGAACCTGTTACCTCTTTAGACATGGATGAGGTATATTGTAATATTCGAGTGTTTGGAAAGGATGCGATAGAACGTGTCCGTGACTGGTGGTAATTAAAATAGGTGGTGAAATGCGTCCAGTAAAAGGCAATATTTTTAATGGAGATAGTTATAAAGCGATTTTTGCACGGGCAATCTACAAGCGACTCATGAGTCGTGAGTGGGTTACTCTTGCAGAGATAATGAGTGACTATCTTGGAGAACCATGCGAGAATCCATCGAAAGAAGAGCACTATGGAGAACTTAAAAAGGCTTTCGGTAAGATAAAGGTGCTTATTATAGAGAAAGTGGGTAAAGACAGCATTGAGGTAGAAGGCAACAATCGTAGCCAACGTTTTCGCTATATGGGTGATGTGGAGAATCCTTTGTCCGACTTGTACAATTATGGTAGGGTTATCCGTGATTTGAAAACGTATTGGCAATTCTGCCAAGACTCTGCCGGGTTCTTTCCTGAATCATGGCTGGAATACTTCTTCAAAGAATGTCAAGACCTTTTGGAGATTAAGAAGAAAAAGGAAGATGGCGAACAGGTGTTGAGTGCCAGCTTGGATAGAAAGCTAACGAATATAGAATTGCTGCCGTTTCTTTATGAAACAATAATCCAAAAGAAGGTCCTGCAGATTGAATACAAACCATACAACAAGAAATGCCAAACACAGATCGTTCATCCCCATATGTTGAAGGAATTTAATGGAAGATGGTATTTGTTCGGTTATGAGGAAGGTGATGTACCTATGCATATTTGCAATATAGCCTTAGATAGGATATTTGCGAAGCCGAAAACATGTAATGGCGTGACATACCAGTCAGCACCAAAAGGATACTACGATGATTTATTTAAGAATCTTGTTGGCGTAACTCACTATAAGCGTGCAACGGCATACACGATTCATGTGCGTGCTCATAGCAATTATATGTTTAAACTGACAGAAACGAAGCCTATTCACCAAAGCCAGCAGACAACTATTCCCTTCGGTAAGCATGAAGACGGAGAATATGGCGAGTTTACAGTCTATGTTGAGCTAAACAATGAGTTTATAGGTCGTATCCTGCAAATGGGAGCTGGTCTTGAGATTGTTGGTCCTGATGAAGTGAGGAGAGAGTTCAAAAAACGTACGGCTGAGCTTGCCAAACAGTATGAATAGCAAAACGAGAGCGTACATCTAATATTTAGGGTCTACTAATTTAAGACAAGTTGTTGATAACTAAGAAATTAACTTGCAAAATATTTGTTCAGTTCAGATAAAATAATTACTTTTATGTGTTAAAACTCGTAAGTGCGACATGAAATACTACTCACAATACCGTATACACGACTTGTTTGAACTCCAAGAGTCTCTCTTGGGTTTGAGCAAGTCCAACCGCTGGGTCAAGCTTGCCGACCGCCTCCCCTGGGCCAAGATCGAAAAAGAATACAACAAGCGTCTGAGGAACAGCCATTGCGGCGCAGGCAACAAGCCCGCCCGCATGGTTGTTGGTGCCTTAATAGTGAAGCATGTGGAGAATTTGAGCAACGACAGGCACGCCGATATGTATATAAACAACGATAACTGCATCGAAGCCAATGATAGCCGTCAGCAATTCATTTGTCGGATACTACATATCCATGGACGTCATTGTTGCCTTGATGTTTGACAAACGTTTAGGGAACTGCCAGATTCCAGAACGTCAAGCACAAAGCGTCAAGTAACGCCTTTCCTATATATAGGTTCCCGTCCCGCAGCCTCCACCCTTGAGCTTCGGCACTCTTGCGTCCCGATGGCAGCAAGCCAGCAAAGCCGGAGCGGTTCAGAAAACGATGCAAAGATACGTTTTTTTTAGGAATTTATATCATTTCGGAGGGAAAAAGAATAAAAATTTCCTTTCACAAGGCTTGTGAAACCACTTTTTAGGCGAAAACAAGCAAAAAAGTTCAAAAAACTTGGAAGATTCGGAAATAATGTCTATCTTTGCATCGACAAATCCCGCCCGCTTCCCATAAGAACAGCGTACCCAGCGGGACATTTTTTGTATATAGACATGAGATATACCAAACAAGCGATGACACTGGCACAGCAGATTCAGACACTGCAAAGCAGAGGTCTGATAATTGCTGACACCAATAAGGCAGAACAGGCTCTTGATGCTATCAGCTACTTCCGATTGGCAGACTACTGGTATCATCTGGAAGCAGACCACCATACGCACCAGTTTCTACCCAATAGTCATTTTGAGGAAGTGCTGGCTTGCTACTATTTCGACAAGGACTTGAAGGCTCTGCTTTTCAAGGCTATTCAGACTATCGAGGTGGCTGTCAGATCGAAAATCATCAAACACTTTGCTCCCACATGTGGCCCATTCTGGTTTATGGATACAACGAAAGCCGTAAACCAAAGGCGTTTCCAGACAAATCTCGACACTATCAAGAAAGAAGTAGGACGTTCTAAGGAGCGGTATATCCGTGAGCATTTCCGCAAATACACAGATCCAGACCTTCCTCCTGTTTGGAAGACACTGGAGGTGATTTCGTTGGGCGAATTATCGAAACTTTATAATAACTTCAGCGAGTCACAATTGAAGCATGATGTCGCACATGAGTTTGGACTGAATCACCACAAGTTCCTATCAAGTTGGCTGGAGAGTCTGACTTCGCTACGCAATCATTGTGCCCATCACGCCAGAGTATGGAATCGGGCATACCCTCTGAAACCAACTACGCCACAAGTGATGCCCAACAAGTGGATTACGAACTTCACTTTCAGGGAAGAGTCGCTATACGCCCAACTCTGCTGTATTGCCTATTGGCTGAATGCTATTGATGCAAATAACACTTTCGTTGGTGACCTAAAACTACTGTTGCTTCGCAATCCGTCAATAGATCCGTCCATGATGGGGTTCCCGTCTAACTGGCGACAGGAACCCCTTTGGCAGATGTAGGTCAGCAGTATAGTAAGAAGTTTAGACTATTTCATCTTCTTTCTAATATCCTTCGATTGCTGTATCAATAGTTCGTTAAAATTTGAGTATATGGCTACGCAGCCTTAGGCTGCCAGCCAA
>OJMI01001196.1_pt1 | contig 29961 bp, 30 predicted proteins | sample 1597131 | NCBI WGS metagenome assembly OJMI01 (sample SAMEA2452116, study PRJEB22498) | human gut metagenome | reverse complement strand
AGCCATGAAGCTTGCCTTCGTGGATACGATGGAATACGTGGCAGAACCCTCTCACATGATTGTGACTTCTGAACAGCTCTTGAGCCAGAAGTATGCCGATGACCGCAGAAAACTGATTAAACCGGATTCTGCTTTGATGCCTGAAGTGGGCGATCCCCGCTACAGCTCCACGGTGTACTTTGCCACGGCTGACGCCGAAGGCAACATGGTGAGCATGATTCAAAGTAACTTCAGAGGTTTCGGCTCCGGTATCGTCGTTCCGGGTACAGGTATTTCGTTAAATGACCGTGCTCAAAACTTCCGCTTCGATGAAAAGCACCCGAATGCTTACGAAGGCGGCAAGCGTCCGTATCACACGATTATTCCGGCCTTCATCTCCAAGGGTGATCAACCGATCTCGGCCATGGGCATCATGGGCGGTTGGATGCAGCCTCAGGCTCACCTGCAAGTCATCATGAATATGATCGACTTCCACTTGAATCCGCAACAAGCCTTGGACGCTCCGCGTTGGCAATGGATTGGCGGCAAGAAAGTTGAAGTGGAACATGACATGCCCAACCACTTGGTTCGCTTGCTGCAACGCATGGGCCACGACATTGTTGTCCAACCTGACCCCTATCACATGGGTCGCGGCCAAGTGATTTTGCGCGATGAAAAGACCGGTATTCTCTGCGCCGGTACTGAAAAGCGCACCGATGGTCAAATCGCTAGTTTCTAATGTTCTAGTTCATTAGACCTTCCAAGACAAACCGGACGAGCAAAAACTCGTCCGGTTTCACTTTTTTTTATTTGAGACAAAATCAAAACCTTACTCTATTGGCGGCAACTCAGCCCCCAACATGAAAAGCGCGGCCTCAACCTTACGGATGGGATAGGGACCTTCCAGCCAGGCACTCCCCTTTTTGTTTGCTTTGGCCTTTCTGATTGCCTCGGCCACCGCCCATGAGGCAAGCACATTGCTGTTGGCAAAGGTCCTCTCACGCATAGGACGCTTTTTCATCGTATCGAGTCTTTGAAACACATTGCCATTCCAGGAAGCATCACGGCCTTTGTCCTTTTTTGTTTTTCCCCATCCCTGAAGACTGCCCAATTGAAGCTCTTTGGGAAGCTTTATGTCGCGGCTGATGCAATACTGACGGATAAAATAGCAAAGGGCTGCGCAAACACGGCTCTCATACGTTATAAAGTCAGGCAAAAGCGTCGCATAAATGCGCGAATGAAATGAGGACATGCGCGGACCGAAATCTTTTCCGAATACGGTGTATTCAGGAGAATCGTCCGCTAACTGACTGCACGCATAGGCCGTGCACTCACATAGATTTTTTGATGTCAGTAATGCTTCAAGATTACTTTTTAAAACCAGACTGTCCTTACCGAACATGTCAATCACGATTTGAATAAAAGCCGAGTCATCACGTTTATCAATGACCTCTTTGAGCGGCTTTTCATAGTGAATAAGCCGATTTTGAAATTCTCGGTTTGGCGCTTCCTGAATATACTGCTCCCATGCATCCTCCAGACTCGTAAAACAGTACTGAGCCTTTGGGCGATAGGTTTGAGTAAGGTAAGGCGGGTCAAAAACGCGGCCGGCAATATACTCCGCCAAATAATCTGTAAAGGCATCCACAACAGGCTGCATCAAATAATGCTCTCGAGCCGAAATCAAGGAATAACTCTCCGACATGTCACTACTACCTTTTAGACATCCACGGAGTTATTGTACGCAACTTATTGAGCTAAAAGAAAAATTAAGAGCAGTCGCTTTTGAACCCATCCCTTGATTTTTTCTAACGGTTAAGAAATTCAAAGCGTGCAAGGAAACTCTTAGAATCAAACTATGCAAGACAATGAATCTAAGCAACTTTATCGACATAAATTTCGTTACACGGATGTAGCGTTGAGTATGCTGACTCGTTTTAAAAGCAGCAGGATCAATATTAGCGATTGATAGCCTCTGCAAATCAAATTGATTCAAAATCGTCGTAACGCCCCTGAATAGCCAAAATGAAGTCTCTTAACGCATAGCACGACATGAAAAACGCGCTGATGGGAATGGCGGCGTAAGCCACTTTCACCTGCATCCAGGGAATGGACTGCATGTAAGCATGAGCACGCATTACCCATACCCAACCGTAGTAACAAATCAGAACGTACGTAAGAAGTTCAATCACACAGACAATGGCTCTGCAGATTTTTCCGACTTTGCCTTCCAGACGCTCTGTCATCACTTCGACCACAAAGTGGTTTCTCGTGCGCACCAATTCCTGGGCACCCAAAAAAATCATCCAAATTAGGCAAATCTGAATCCAATCATCTGTCTGAGTAAAGTTGTAGATGGGGACAAAGCGCACAAAAACGTTTGCCAAGAACATGACAACGATTGCCCCCAGGGCAACGACGCAAATGAGACGCGTGATACGGCTTACCCAATGATCAATGGTTTTTAAAATTCTCAGCATCTCATCACCCCACAATACCGGCCAAGCCTAAAGACAATCCCGGAATAAAGGCCACAGCCATCGCCATCAAAATCATGATCACCACATAGCCCACAGACTTCTTGGCAATCTCCATGACCTTCTCACCGGTAATCGAGGCCATGACGTATAAATTAAGTCCAACGGGTGGCGTAAGTACCCCAACGGCCAATGCGATACACATCACAATACCCAATTGAATCAAATCGTAGTTAAAGCTCTTGGCAATCGGCACAAAAATTGGCACCGTGATGAGCAAAATGGCCGTGCCTTCCATAAAGCAGCCCATGATCACCAAAATCAGAATAATGATCAAAAGGATAAGGGCAAATGAGGAAAACGTGGATGAGACAAAAGCGATGGTTTGCTGAGGAATACGGGTATACAAGAGCACATACTGGAAAAATCCGGCTGTTGCGATCACAAACATCACCTTCGCGGTTTGCTCAACGGTATTCCAAAGAATGGAAGGCAGGTCTGAAAGCTTTAATGTCTTAAAAACAAAAAGCCCGAGGATAAAGACATAAAAGGAAGCGACAGCGGCAGCTTCGGTGGCGGTAAAAAGACCGGCAAACATACCGCCAATCACAATGACTGGTGTCAGAAGTGACCAAAAAGCATCCTTAAAACCCGTCCAGCGCTCACTCCAAGAGGCTTTGGGGGTGACCGTATAGCCTTCCTTTTTACACACATAGGAAGACCAGAGCATAAAAGCCAACCCTAAGAGAACGCCCGGAACAGCGCCCGCGGCAAAAAGAGCGTTGACACTGGTTTGCGTAAGGCCCGCAAATAAGATGAGTGTAATGGATGGCGGAATAATCGGACCCAGGGCGCCACCCGCGGCAATGGTGGCGCAGCTAAAGGCGCGATCGTAACCTGATTTGGTCATCTCAGCAATGGCGATCATGCCGATGCCTGCCGCGCAAGCAGCGGCAGAGCCTGACATCGCCGCCATCACGATACAGGCCACAATGGCGGCATTGGACAAACCGCCCGCTTTATGACCCAAACAGACACGACCGAAACCGAAAAGGCTTTTGGAGATACCGCCCACACTCATGAGGTTACCCATGAGCAGGAAAAAAGGAATAGACATCAAGGTGATGCCCGAGACTTGGGAGAACATGCGCTGAGGCACAAGAAAGAGCCTCGTCATGTCGCCTCCTGCCATTAAAAAGGTAGCAATGGAAGCAAAACCCATTGTGACGGCCGTTGTCACCCCCAGTAAAAGGAGAACCAGCACGCCCGCAAAAATCGCAAACATCACCATGGTTGACTATCCTTCTTATTCCGTCGCTTTAACGGCGTTTAAGACTTCCTGCATGGCGTCTTTACCGGCCAGTTCTGCCACCTTTTCATAGGCGGGAGCCATCTTTTCAATAAAAGATTGACGGTCTGGATAGGTCACATTCATCCCTTTTTTCTTTAACTCTTCAACCACGGCGCTTTCGCCTTCGCTAATCATCTTGCGCGTGAGATTTTGAGCATTAATCGCTTCTTCTTTCAGGATGGTTTGCTGTTCCTTGGGCAAACCGTCATAAACGGTCTTATTGATCAAAAGAACCTGACAATCAAAATAGTGATTGGTCATCGCAAGCTGATTCTGCGTTTCATAGAGACTATCAGCTAAGATAGTAAAGACCGGATTTTCTTCTCCGACCACCACGCCTTGCTTGAGCGAGGTGTAGAGTTCTGAGTAGGCGATGCTTTGCGTGTTGGCGCCGATCGCGTCAAAGGCGGCCAATAGACCGGTGGCAGGCGGCACGCGAATCTTCACACCTTTAAGGTCTTCGGCTTTATTGACAACTACGTTTTGGGTGGTTGTCTGACGGAACCCATAATCAAACATGGATAAACCCATGGCATCGTAGGAAGCCAAACCTTTATTCATCCAAGGCATCACAAAGTCATCAATAACCTGATGAGCTTGTTTGTAGCTCTTAAACAAGAAAGGAGCCGTCATCGCGTTGAGTTTTTTATCGTACATAGCCATGTTGCCCAACGAAACCACGGCCATATCTAAGGCGCTCATCGTCACCTGCTCGGCAAGAGCCGGTTGATCGCCCAGTTCCCCGGAAGGATAAACCTCAACCTTTAATTCCCCTTTGGTTCGGCTTTCCACATTCTGAGCAAACTGAAGGGCGGCCGCGTGATGGGCGTGACTGGTGGCAGCTGTATGCGCCAGGCGAATAGTTTGAGCGGCTTGCGCCGAAAAACTTGCCGCGATAAGACAAGCGCCTGCAACAAACATAGCTTTAACAGCGGTTTGCATAATGGAGATCCTCCGGGGATTAAAAAGAAATATCAATTTCTAAGTATAACGGGCTTAAGCGTCGATTATTAAATGTTTTAGGATTTTCAGTAATCCTTTAAAACAGCGCGCTTAAACATTTCTATTCGGCCACTTGGTCCCACCATCCGTACAACTAAAGCCAATAAAGACTCATAATCCAAGCAAGGTTCACGGAAATTGCAATGCAATAAACCGGACGCTGTTATCATGTGGATTTTTCCTTTTGTTGAACGATCAAAGCGTTCAATACCAAACCATCCAGGACCTTTACCGAATTCAAACAAATGAGTCCGCGGCACCGTTATTCCAGCTTGAGGCGCAATAATTGAGGATAAATATTCATGAACTCCTATATAACGTGAATCATCTGAGTGCGTGAATTTAATTATCCAAGGACAGAATTCAATGTACAAACAGACATACTATGCTGAATTCATCTCTGCGCCTTTTTGGATTTTTATCCGATTACGCACTTCTGCTCTGAAATGCCAAAGGAAATACCCACACACAAAAAAGGACAAAACTTCAGCAATAGGCTGCGCAGATTGAACACCCAGCAAACCGACCTGACCGGGCAAAAACAAAATAAGCGGCAGGAAAAAAAGACCTTGTCTGGTGGCTGCCAATAATGTGCCAACGGCCGTTCGACCTATCACCTGAAAAGCCATGTTGCCGATCACATTCACAGGAACAATGATTGCTACCGAACACTGAAGTCGCAGGGCTAAGACACCCACATTCATCACATCCGGGTCGTTTACTTCAAAAAAGCCCACCACCTCAGGGGCGAAAATAAAACCCAAAAGGCCTAGCGCCACCATCAGTACCGTTCCCATCGCAATGGTGACATCCAACGCCGTTTTCACGCGGTCAAAAAGCTTTGCTCCCCAGTTGTAACCCAATACAGGCTGAAACCCTTGCCCTAATCCGATCAAAAAAGCGTTGGTCATCATCATGACCTGACCCACAATGCTCATTGCGGCAACACCGGCATCACCGTAGCGGCCGGCCATCAGATTTAAAACGGAAGCGGCCACAGCCCCCAACGAGTTTCGGGTAAGAGAGGGCAAACCGTTTTTGAAAATAGAAAAGTAAATGGCCGCCTCTTTAGAAATAAAAGAGAAATGTATCTGAAGCGATCCTTTTCCCCTCAAGTAATGCGACAGAAGGATCGTAAATGAAATGATTTGACACAGAGCGTTGGCCCAAGCGGCGCCCGCAATCCCCCAGTTAAAAACAAAAATGAAGATGGGAGCAACACCGATATTGAGCACTCCCCCGGCACCCAACCCCATCATGCCAACGATAGCCAAGCCCTCAGAGCGCAAAAGGTTATTGAGTGTGTAGGACGCGGCCATAAAGGGACAGGCCAACAAAATGATCTGAGCGTAGGTGCTCGCGTAAGGCAAAATGGTGGCGGTCGCCCCCATCCAGGACAAAAGCCCCTCCAATACCGCCCAGGCTGTCAACGCAAAAAGAGATGAGAAAAGAAGGGAGAGGAAAAGACTGGAAGAGGCAAGCGTATTGGCGTGAACGTAAGCCTTGGCTCCCAAAAGCCGTGAGGTTTGCGCCGCACACCCCTGACCAATCATGATGCCAATGGCTTGAATAATTGTTTGAAGGGCAAAAATGACCCCCATGGCCCCCACGGCCGATGTCCCTAAATAAGAAACATAATAAGTGGAAGCGGTCATGTAGAGTGCCGTCACGAGCATCGATAGCATCGTCGGAACACCCAATTTCAAAACCAATGGTGCCACCGCTTCCTCTGTCATTTTTCGATAGGTGCGGTTGGCATCATTGCCAGAGGTCGTGGGGGCAATATTGGCCACTGATACTAAACTCCTAAATAACTTTTGAGTTCCACATCAACATCTGCGATGGGAATTCGTTCTTGTTCCAATCTTAGTCTTTTTCCAAGCAAAACCTCAAAGAGCTCAGGCTCGGATTCCGTCAAGCAAATCGGATCAGGAAAACGAACGTTGGAATCTTTCACAGTTAAATGTTCCCACCGATTAAACGTTTTAAGATTCATCAAAAGAGATTGAGTCTGAGGGAAAGGCGATCGAACGCGTCCTAAAATAATTAAGCTGTGGGCATCTAAGTCACCAAAATAAAATACCAGAATTCTCTTCATCCAGGAGACTTCATCTAGTATTTCACAAGCACCCATAAGAATAAGCGTTCCTGGTAACAGTTTGACCCTCAGAATGATCAGCCGACTGTTTTTGGAGAAATGTTTCCCTTTCTATCTCGATAAAGTTTTTCAATAGCAGAGACTTCAAAAAGACATTAAAGGGACGTCATCTCCTTTGCACTTTCTAGAGCCTAAATGTTCATAAAAATTAACTTGGCTTTCACCTTTAGGCTGAACAATCAAAAATATCCCGACATACGGGCAACTTCCAAAGTGATTCTCAGTGCCTCCATGACTAAAGTTGCGCCTAATTTATTCCCTTGATCCTTTTTGTTTACAGCCTTCCCAACAAACAACAAGGGACAGGTTTTGGCATATTCACGCATTTGGAAGATCATAAGGACTCATGTTTAATGACCGCATTGCTAATACAAAAAAACGCGATAACGCCTTCAGAATTAAGCGAAACTCCACGTACTTGATTGTTTAAAACAAAATTGTTGAGCCAGAGATTAACATCCGACACACCACAATCGAAACTGTCCAGTTTTCCTTGGTGTTCAACAGATAAAGCAACAGGTTTCAAATACATCACTATCTCCACATGATGTATTTTCTAATGGAAGAGGGAATCCTTAGGACATCGTCTCCCAATTATCCTCACTACCAATAAACTGTATTGCCAAATCTCCACTTCCTATTTTGCAAAACTTCCTCGTCAAAACCCAAGAGTCAATATTTCCTTTTTCACTTGCAATAAGAACTGGCCTAACAGAAATATTCTTGCTCTGACCAACTCCAACTTCCTTCATTTTTTCAACGATCTCGAAGTCATTGATGTCACTTAACTTCCCTCGATAGATTGTCAAAAGTTTTCTTAACTCACAGGCCGCAGATTCCTCTATGTAATCAATCGGCAAATGAAATACATCTTTAGCATCTTCACGTGTTATTGGATTACCGTGTGTGCCCCACCCCCCAATTAATAAATCTAATGTGTTATTTAACTGAGATTCCGGTAACTTATTTTCTAAAAATTCTCGGGCTGTCATTCTAATTTGTTTACGAGCCCTTAGCGCCTGCCCTAACACAATTGGATCATAAGTCCTAATTATTTTCGTTATCGCCTCTTCTTTCACACTCACAGAGGTTTGAACATCACTAAAAAAAATTCTTAGATCTTCGACACTAACTGGTAGTTGCTTATTTTGAAACGAAAAATTTGTAATTGTCGGATCAATAGGTCCCAAAACTGCCTCCGGCGTCATCCAAATTTTATCGGCAGCAAGTGCTAAAAGCGTTCCTGAACTCATAGCTCTTTTTACAACCACTGCTTCATAAGACAAACAGTATTGCTTAATTAACTTGGCTATTGCCCTTGATGCCGATAAATTACCACCATCTGTATCAAGAATTAGTAATAATTTTGGTATTTTCCCGTCATCGTAGTTTGCCGACTTTTTATGCAATAGCCCATTAAAAACTTCTATCATCGGATAAGCAATAGAACCATGCAAATCAACTAAAGCCACCCAATCAGCCCGGGGGAATTCCTTTTGAATTACCTTAAATAAGTTTTCATCTATTGACATGTTATAGGCCCCTTAATTTGTTCTCGACTTCTAAAATCTTCTCTTCCTGTTCGTAGGAACACAACTCAACCGTCAGCCCCCAATGTCTTAAATCAGAGAAATTCAACCAAACATCAAAACTTCCGGCGTTCAATAATAAAAAATCAACAAATGATTCTGAAGACACCAAATTTTCATGACCAGCAATTATTTTCAATAGTTCTGTTTTTAAATAGTGATATCTTTCTTGTGCTTGCTTTTGTATTTCTGAAGAAACAAACTCTCCAATTACACGATTTACGTTTTCCATGGATTTAACATCCGCGTCTAAAACATCATGAACAAATTCTCTCAACGATGCAATTTCCGCTGGGTTAACGTACCGAAGGGTATTGTTATTAACAACCGAAGGGTAACCATGACCACCTAGGCAAGCGTCAATTGTTGATAATCCTGCCTGGCGAGTCATATGAATTTTTGTGGCGCCTAATGCCACGATTGTTGCAAAGCTCCCTACTCTTTTTGGGACAATCACTTCATACCCCCGCTGAATCTTTTTGAGTTGTTCTACCAGAACAATAGCCTCATTGGCTTGATAACAACCTGAGGATAGGAACAAAACTAAAGGTTTATCCGTTTCAGGTCGGATGAACTTCAAAACAGAAGAATATAATTCAGAAGAATTAAGTTTTGGTTTTGACAAAAAATTGAGGTTATCAACAATTGATATCAGCTGTGATCCTGAGAATTTGTTAAAAGTAAGACCTTTTATCTCATTAATTTTCATTGTTTCCCCACCTTAACATTTCAGAAACCAATTCATAAACAGCTGTTGTACCCGGTTGATTCGGCCAGTCTTGAGGATTAATCACTATTTTTTCTGCTCTTTTGATAGCTCTTTTAATTAAATCAAGCGGAAAGTCCCTATCATTCAGAGACTTGTCGTAATCCGTCAGGTATCGTTTTAGCCTTTCATCGCATGCTTTCGGCGTTTGAACACCCTTGGCATCCTCAAAATGCAATAAAAGCCAGAATTCAAATTTTGGATTTGATAACGCTATATGAACATTTTTTTTATTATTTACCCATTTTTTAAGTTCAACTAATTGATCCTGAGGCCATTGATCTCTGTCAATGACAATCCAAGCTTGATCATCTGACTCTAACGGATGAGATTTAAGCTTCTCTTTAATTCTTTTCAGTACATTCTTGGGGGAGCTGTGATGATTACTTTTTATTGAGTCAACTGTGATACCGGGACAGAAACGCCTCAAATTTCTGAAGTAATCCAACTCCGTAGAATCCCCTTCCATTGCAATAACAAATCTTGGTTTAAGGGCTAAGTGGAGCTGTCTGCGTTGGTACCTATTTGAAGAAGAAAACGTTTTCTTGGTCATACCAATTTCCCCAACCACTGTTACGAACTACCCCCAAAATATTTGGCACCCCACCTAGACGCCCTTCTAGGTAACTCTTTCGAATATCTTTATCTTTCCGAAGCTCATAGTCACTAAAAGAATATAGTCTACTGCTCCCTATGTTATTCCTTTCCGCAACCCACAACTCATCCCTTCGAAAAATTTCCTGACTCATTAAAGAAAGGTCATGTGTTGTAAAAATCATTTGAGCACGAGAAGTTTGTGTACATTGTTCTAAGAAACTCTCAATAAGTGTTCGAGTCAATAATGGATGTAAACTTCTATCCAATTCGTCAAAAACAAAGACATCTTCTGATTCTTCATTAGTTAATTGGAAAAAAGCTGGTATCAAATTGATTAAACGATTGTTACCATCGGACTCTTCATGCAAGCCAAAACATACTGGCTGACCATTTTTATCATTATGTAAAGCCACTAAGCGTTTAGATTGTAGTTTCCCATTAACTTTTGTAATGACATAAACTTGCGAATCCTTTCGATAAGTAACAGATTGCCCTTCCTTAATTTCAGAAAGCAACTGAGCTCTGTCTCCCTCATTGTTCAACACACTCTCCAGTTCCACTCGTTGGCCCTCTAAATGATCAATACCAGTATCCAACCTACGGAGCATCTTGGCTACAGACTGAGAAAGAGGATTAGATTCATTGAAGAGCTGATCCACTGGGATAAAACGACTTGTGGGAGTAATAATCTGTAATCGATTTCTAAACCAGTTATAAACAGGTTTAAATAATTCAACCTTCTGCCAAACTGAATTGGTTAGAAACAAAACATTATCTCTCGTCCCTTTTGCCACAAAATTTAAAATTTGAGTGTTTCGAATGTCTGGAAACTTTATTGTCGATCCTTGTCTATCAAATAAGATTTTTTCTGATGAGCTGTTGATTTCTTTTAATGTTTCAGACAAAACACTTGCAGAATCAACTGTGAAGCTATACTCGAAAATTAGATCATTAATCAACAAAGAAAACTCAAAACGACTCGGTTTTTCAAGCATTGCGCTATCCAGCCGAAAAGCTGAGCGGGGTATGCCCAAATCTGGTGCCAAACCTGTAACAACGTAATTTTGGGCGAATGATAAAGCCTTTATAAAACTCGACTTACCGGAAGCATTTCCTCCATAAATAGCTGCAATAGGGAGGACCTTGAGTGGATACTTTTTAATTACGGCGACACGATTATTATGTTGTCTTTCCGAAAAAGCTACCATTGAAAAGTCAATTTTTTCTTTAAAAGATAAGAAATTTTCTACGCTAAAGGAAATTAACATAGTAAAAACTCCACTGTTATGTGGGGTATCTTATCAAATTTCCAAAATTTAAGAGAAAAAATCTCTTAATATAAGGAATTTTCTTTTAAAAGCGTCTGATCAATCTCGCACTGCGTCAACGTTTCGAACCCCAACATGCCATCTTCTTTTTCCACGCAAACGAGCATGTTTTCGATACGAATGCCCCACTCACCGGGACGGTAAATACCGGGTTCATTGCTAGTGACCATACCGGGCTCAAAAGGCGCCAGCGTTCCTTCACGCTCACGGGGTGAAATGCTGGGAGGCGTTTCATGAACATTAAGCGTCAACCCAATACCGTGGCCTGTTCCATGACCGAAATCGGCGCCGATTGCCTGTATCGGAGCACGCGCTATTCGATCCAATTGAACGCCGTTCGTTCCGGGTTTAAATGTTGCCTCTGAAAGGGTCTTCATCGCTAAAAAGACAGCTGTGTAGTCTCTCTTTAAGCGCCTCAGTTTTTCTTGGGGATAGTCTTTGGGATCACCCAAAAACCAAACACGCGTCGTATCCGTTGTCCCGCGGTCGTAGTGTGCTCCGGAATCCACCAACAACAGACAGGGCGGTGCGATCAGCGCTCCTTTGCCCTCTTCAGGTTCATAGTGGGGAAGCGCCGCATTGGCATCGACCGCGGCGATCGTTCCAAAACTCTCACCAATAAAGCCCTCGATGGCCGAGCGCTTTTGATGCAAAATGTCCACGGCATCATTTTCGGTAAGTTTTTCTCCATTAGCCAACCGCGCCTTAAGTTCATCAATAAAGGCTTGAAGAGCCTCACCGTCAGCCTTCATGACTTCTTTTAGCCCCGCTATCTCTTTCTTGGTCTTTACAGACTTCCATAACGCAACGGGATGTTTAACTGCCACCCATGCGTCATTAATTTGGCTATAGAGCTTGGCATTGAGATCGCTTTCTCGGGCAAGAACCTTACCGCCTTGACTGGTAAAGCTCTCAATCGTTTTTTCCAGCAACGCATAGGACGCAATCGTCCAACCGGCTTCTTTTATGTGCTGGGCAACTTGGTCATCAAGAATCTCATCATGCAAAAAGAGTGTTGCGCTGTCGGGCAAAACCCAAGCCCAACTTAAAAACACAGGGTTAAATGCGATATCCGACCCCCGTAAATTGGTTAACCAGGCGATGTCATCGAGTTTAGTTAAAAGAAGGGCAGAAGGCGAAGCTTGAGTATCGACTGATTCGATATACATTTGAAGCCGTTTGAGCTTATCTGCGGCAGAAACAGAACTCGCGCGGTGTATGTAAAGCGAGGAGATTTCGCGCTTAGGTCTGTCCGGCCACTCTTTTGTGATCGCTTCATCGGGAAAATCAATCACTTTCGTGACACTTTCTCGTATTTTCTTAAAGCTTTGCAGTGGCAATGTCTCAAGCGGGAGGGCTAAAACCGTAGACTTTTTGGCGTTAACTTCAGAAAGCCAATCGGCAACACCCGGAACATCTTTTTCTCCTTCTCGCATTAAAGCGATGCCGGAATTTAAAAGCTGACGCTGCGCTTGCTCCCAATACCGAGAATCCGTCCACAAAAAAGCTTTATCGGCGGTAACGAGAAGCTCGGCATTCGACCCCGTAAAACCGGACAGATAAGACAAAAACTGATCGGCTTTTTGAATATATTCGGATAGATGAGCATCAGAGAGCGTGCAATAAAAAGCATCCGCCCCCATCGCTTTTATGGCCGAACGCAGCGATAACAATCGAGTTTTGATTTCAGACATCAGTAAGCCTTTCGGACGGTGATGGATACCTCAGAGGCAAACATATCGTTAATTCTCACCTCTTCACCCATGTGGACACTTTCCAGGCGCCAACCCGCATCACGCAGTTCGTTGAGAGTGGCTGAGATCTCAAGATCGGGACAGTTAAAAGGAACAACACTTAATACATCACTGCCCTGCACAGGGTTGACCGCCGTGCAGACTGTGCGATTTCCGAGAGGAGCATCCAAAAGCGGATCCGAAGGACCGTTTGTGCAACCGGTTAACGCCAGTGATAATGCAATGATGGAAAGTGTTTTACGCATAAAAAGACTCAATTCAATAACGTGATTATTGTAAAGAGTTTTTAATCATTAAAACTCAGGCAATATGTAATCAAACGAATCCTTGTCCGTTGACTTCATGGGGCCTCTTTTTTCTTTAACTTTATCGTGGGTTTTGTCAAAAGGTTTAATAGGCGCGCGTCTTGACTTCAAAGCAGGCTTTTTAACTTTTAACGGTTGCGCGGAACGCTCTTTTAACTTTTTCTTTTCATCCATTGATTCAAAAAAAACTTCAAACGTCTCAGGCGTTACCACTTCCAATTTCTTTTTTAAAAGTTTTTCGATGGCGCCTAACCGGTAGCCGTCTTTTTCACTTGCAAACGAATAGGCTAAACCATCGGCTCCCGCTCGTCCCGTGCGGCCAATGCGGTGAATATAGTCATGGGGATCAAGCGGCAGATCATAATTCACCACCACTGGCAGCTCCTTTATATCAAGCCCGCGGGAAGCCAAATCCGTCGCCACCAACACTCTTAATCGCCTGTCTTTAAAGGACTGGAAAATTTTAAGCCTGGCCGCCTGTGTTTTATCGCCGTGCAGCGCATCAACCGTAAATCCATCCTTTTTCAGACTATCGGCTAAAAAAGCCGCTGTTCGCTTTTGACGGGTAAAGACAAGCACTTGCTCAAGCGCATTATCAACAATCAAATCACGAAGAAAAAGGGGCTTTTCAGACTCAGGCACCCGGTAGACAACTTGACGGATACTGGCCACATCCCGGTTAGCATTAATTTCCACCAACACCGGTTTTGATAAAAACTTCTGCGCAAGAAGATGAATCTCATCAGAAAGCGTTGCAGAGAATAGTAAAGACTGACGCTTGGCGGGACACAATGAGAGAATTTTCTTGATATCGGGTAAAAATCCCATGTCAAGCATTCGGTCAGCTTCATCCAAAACGAGGTAACGGATACCTGACAAATCAACGGACTTTTGTTTGACGTGGTCTAAAAGGCGACCTGGCGTTGCCACGATGATTTCGGGTCGATCCATGAGTTTTTCTTTTTGACTGAGGATACTGACGCCACCGATTAAAAGCGCGCCAGATAAAGAAAGGCTCGGGGCGAAAATCTCAACATTTTGGAATAGCTGCAAGGCCAGCTCTCGCGTCGGCGCCAAAATTAAGGCGGCAGGATTTTGCAAAGCAGGCTTTTTCCCGATCGAATCCAAAATAGGCAGTAAAAAAGCTCCGGTTTTCCCGCTTCCGGTTTGAGCAATAGCCAGAAGATCTCGGCCTTGAAGTATTGCAGGAAGAGCTTTTTGCTGAATCGGCGTTGGTTCGCGCCAACCCTGAATGTGCGCCTTTTTGGCTAACAGATCAGATAAGCCCAATTCAACAAACTTATTCATGGCGCAATTCCTCGCCTTTCAAGTACCGGCTTCGCAACTGCCCACATCCCCCTTCAACGTCTTGCGCGGCTGAGTGCCTGAATTTCGCAAGAATACGGGACGTTTTCAGATACCGAGCCATCTCTTGGCAACGGGACCATTCGGGTCTTTGAAAAGGACTGTTTTTGACGGCATTGACCGGAATGAAATTCATCAGCGCATATTTTCCCAGCAAAAGCCTCGCGATATTCTCCAGCTCATCGTCTCCATCATTGACGCCTTTCATTAAAGTCCATTGATACTGAATGGGATAGCCCGTTGCACGCGCATAATCTTCTGCCTGATTAACAAGCGCTTCAATCGTAATTTTTCCTGCGCGCGGCAACAACTTTTTGCGTTTATCCTCAAAAGTCGTGTGCAGCGAAATAGCCAAAGCGGGTTTAACCGGAAAATCCTTTAACGCGTCAAACACACGCTGATCACCAACAGTGGAAAGAACCAAATTTTTGTGTGGAATTTGACTATACGTTCCCAAGAAGTAAATGGCAGAGAGCACATTTTTTAAATTGTGTGAAGGCTCACCCATTCCCATAAAAACCACTTTGCGCAAATCAGGACGCATCCGTCTGGCAACCATCACCTGAGCGACAATTTCCAAGTCTGAAAGTTGCCGGATAAGGCCTGACTGCCCTGTCATGCAAAACACACACCCCACAGCGCAGCCTACTTGAGAAGAAACGCAAAGCCCTTCTCTGGGTAAAAGAACACTTTCAATCGTCTGTCCATCCTGAAGACGGAAAAGAAGTTTCAGCGATTGCTCTTCTTGGGCCTGATGGCTTTCAACAACCGTGAGAATACTGTCTAACTTGGATCTGATTGCCGGCAATGCTTTACGCAATTCTTTAGGAAACTTCGGATCCTCCCCGGCAGGCCAAGGCACTACACCGAAAAGGGCGCGGTAAAGATGTCCGTAATGCACAGGTTTGGCACCGAGTCCTATAAGCTCTTGATGCAGTGTCTCTAGCGTCATGTGAAAAATGGGCGTTGAATTATTTCAACGCCCATTTTATAGGAATTGCCGCAAGCTTCAGAAATTAGAGCTTGTAGTACATTTCGAATTCAATCGGAGCGGTGGCCAAACGGAAACGTTCCACTTCCTTGGCTTTGAGCCCGATATAAGCCTCAATCATGTCTTCGGAGAAGACACCGCCACGGGTTAAGAACTCGTGATCGTTAGCGAGCGCGTTCAACGCTTCATCGAGCGAAGCGCAAACGGTCGGGATCTTGGCGTTTTCTTCAGGCGGCAAATCGTAGAGATTCTTATCAGCAGCTTCACCCGGATGAATCTTATTCATAATGCCGTCAAGGCCTGCCATGAGAAGCGCGGCAAAGCACAAGTAGGGATTAGCCATCGGATCCGGGAAGCGCACTTCGATACGGCGAGCCTTGTCGCTTGCCGTGTGAGGAATACGGATCGAAGCCGAGCGGTTGCGGGCGGAATAGGCCAGCTTCACCGGAGCTTCAAAACCCGGAACCAGACGCTTGTAGGAGTTGGTTGACGGGTTGGTAATGGCGTTTAAGGCCTTCGCATGCTTAATAACGCCGCCGATGTAGTAAAGCGCTATGTCGCTTAAACCCGCATAGCCATTGCCGGCAAAAAGGTTCTTGCCGTCTTTCCAGATAGATTGGTGGACGTGCATGCCGGAACCGGCGCTGCCCACAACGGGCTTGGGCATAAAGGTTGCGGTCTTGCCGTAAGCGGCAGCCACATTCCAAATCGTGTACTTCACGATTTGAGTCCAGTCAGCGCGCTTCACGAGCGTGTTAAAACGAGTACCGATTTCGCACTGACCGGCGCCCACTTCGTGGTGCTGCACTTCAATGGGAACCCCTTGTTGTTCTATCAAAAGGCACATCTCAGAGCGCATGTCTTGGAAAGAGTCAATCGGAGGCACCGGGAAGTAGCCGCCTTGATGCCCCGGACGGTGACCGAGATTACCCTGTTCGTAATCAATCTTTGAGGCCCAGCCGGCTTCATCCGAACCGATCTTAAAGAAGGCATGTTCGGGATCAGTGCCCCAAACGATGGAATCAAAAATATGAAATTCCGGTTCCGGACCGAAGAAAGCCATGTCACCGATACCGGTTGACTTCAAGTAGGCTTCTGCGCGTTTGGCAATCGAGCGCGGGTCGCGGTTATAACCTTTACCCGTAGCCGGATCGGTTGCGTCACACGTCAAAATCAAGGTGCTTTCTTCACGGAAGGGATCCAAGCGGGCGCTATCAGGATCAGCGATCAAAATCATGTCGCTTGCTTCAATACCTTTCCAGCCTGCCATGGAGGAGCCGTCAAAGGGCTGGCCTTCTTCGAACCAGTCTTCATCCACCGCGCGAGCAGGAATACTCACGTGCTGCTCCTTACCTTTCATGTCCGTAAAGCGAAGATCGACGAATTTAACATCATTGTCCTGAATCATTTGCAGGACTTTATCAATGCTGGCCATTTGCGAGGCTCCTTTTGTTTTGAACAGGTGGATTTTAGCGACAAAGATACGATCGTTCTAGAGTTTTCAAAGGAAAATTACTTTCATAATAAGAAAATGCATTTAGTCAAAAATAGTTAGCACACTCATCTTTAGTTCAGCAACCAGTTTCATCTCTCTTTTTTCAAGCGTTTCATAAATATTGGCTTTAACAAATTACATAGTAGGATTTGCACAAATCATATAGTAGACTTTTAACAAATCTATCAGCAGATGGTCTATCTATTTGAAATATATGAGTTTTTAAAATGTCTTAATTGTTATCCGAATCGATAGCAAATATTATATAAATTTAAGTTGAAGCTACTTTATTTTTGAGATCTGAGCAAAAAATTCCATTACTGAAAATCGTTTAAAGACTAATTGTGCCTACTCAAAATCATCTCTCATTTTTTATTTGAACCAGATAAGATTGTTCGAAAAGCTCTTAATCTCTAACCTTCATCTAAAATGTCTTTAAAAAAGGAGGTGATACCGTGAAATTGCTTTCTCTTCTGCTTGGAGTAACTCTTGTACTAACCGGATGCACAACCGCAGACTTAATAGCTATTGATGGTTCGAGACATTTTCAAGTTTTACAAGTTATTGACGGTGGTGCACTTGCTTTACGTTGCGATGAGAGCACTGGAACCTCATGCTATGGTATGACGGTTTTCATTCCAGACTCTGTAGATGCAGCCATGTATGATGAAAAAATCATCTTCATGCAAAATCCAACTGTTATTGATCGCTTCTCCTACACTACAGTTAAAGATACGCAGAAAACCGTTCCAGTAATCATTGATAAAAAATAAAAAAATTTCGCAGTCTTTCTAACACAAGAAGGACTGCGCCTATTTCTTTGGTTTAGTAATTAACTTTCTATATTGTTTCCCAAGATACTGAATGACTTTTTGGACAAACGCCTTATAGACAGCAAAATCATTAACCATTAATAAATTACGAAAAAGGACATAAAAAACCTTTACCCCTTGATCAGAGAGGGCTTCATAAACCAAATGACTGATACTTTTTCTCGCAAATCCTTCTTTGTATTGAGAAAATAGGGCTCGACTTTTTAACTCTTGCCTCAAATGTTTAATAGCCCAAACAATATCCTTTGTTCGTTTGTACCGATAAGATGAAATAGAGGTGGTAGTTTTGGTTCGATAGTAAACCAAAGGCTTCCGAATAACGGATATCTTTTCCGCACAAGCTAATGATGTATAGGCGAAGCTCCAATCATTGCACGACGGGATCTCTTGAAATAAGAGTTCCTTTTTCTTCAAAAAAGAAATCCTATAAAGCTTCGTCCAGGGATTAGGCGCAAAGATATCAAAAACAAGATTTGTCCTTTCAATTTTCTGATTCCTTGTCTCAGGAATCGCTGACTTTCCCATTTCTCCGGTTTGTTGGTTATAGATAAAAAATTCACAAATAGCGATGTCAGACTGATCCGCTTCAATACGATCAATCATTGTTTTGAAAAAGTCCTCACTAAACCAATCATCACAATCTAAGAAAATAATGTACTGCCCTTTTGCCCGGGATAAGCCAAAATTTCGAGCACTCCCCGCCCCCTTGTGGTTTTGCCCAATCAAATGAATCCTTGAATCTTTCTTTTGATAGGTCTTAATGATTTCAATAGATGAATCGGTTGACCCATCATCGACCATGATCAATTCAAAATGAGGAAATGATTGTTGTAGGACCGATCGAAGAAACGGTTCCAAATACTTTGCCCCGTTATAAACCGGCGAAACAACCGATAAAATGACTGGCCGAGATTGTTCGTTATCCATGATCGTTTTAATACTAAACACAAAAAGTTAAACATTAGCGGAAAGATCCCGAGTCAGCACTTTGGACATGACATCCTTTAGCTCTGGGGCAAATCGATTGGCAATAATAAGATCACATTGAGCTTTAAATTTCTCAAGGCTATTTTGAAAATCTAAATAACACAGAGTCGTGTTATTACTGTAGTTAGGGTCATACACAATGACTTTTATACCGGCTGATTGAAGTTCACCAATGATGTCAAAAATCGCTGACGAGCGACAATTATCAGACCCACGCTTCATGGCTAATTTGAACACGCCAACAGTTTTCGGGGAGAACTTCAAAATCTCCGTGACAACGAAATGCTTTCTGGTCTTATTGGACTGAACAATGGCAGAAATCAGCTCTTGCGGAATATTCTCGTAATTAGCGAGCAGTTGCTTGGTGTCTTTTGGTAAACAATAACCTCCATAACCAAAGGACGGATTACAGTAATAACTGCCAATGCGGGGATCAAGTCCAACCCCTTCGATAATCTTTTGGCTATCTAACCCATTTTCCCATGCGTAACTATCCAATTCATTAAAAAAGGCTACTCGCATCGCTAAATAAGTATTGGCAAATAATTTGATAGCTTCGGCTTCTGTCGGTTGTGTATATAAAACCGGAACTTCCTTTTTAATAGCGCCTTGCAGCATTAATTGAGCAAAAGCCCTACCTTTTTCAGACAAATCCCCAATGACGAGTCTTGAGGGGTACAAGTTGTCATATAGTGCACTGCCTTCTCTTAGAAATTCTGGTACAAAAACAATGTTTTTATAACCTTGGGCAATTAACTTTTCTGTAAAGCCTAAGGGAATGGTGGATTTGATAATAATGGTCGCTTGAGGAGCGATGACTGAAACTTTTTTGACAACATCCTCTACTGACGACGTATCAAAACTATTCGTTTGATCGTTGAAATCCGTGGGCGTTGCAACCAAAACAAAGTCTGCCTCTATACAAGCTGATGAGAGATTTAAAGTCGCAGAAAGATTAAGCTCGCGGTGCTCGAGATAATCCACTATCAGTGGTTCAGCAATAGGGCTCTTTTTTAAATTGATCTTGTTGACCTTTTCTTCAATAACATCAACCAGCACCACTTCATTGTCTTGAGCTAAAACGATTGCGTTACTTAAGCCTACGTATCCAATACCAATGACCGCGATTTTCATATGCAACCTTTTTAGCTAGGAATGTGATTGATGCGTTGGATTTAGAGACGTCTCTACATTTTGCAAAAAAGAATCTTCAACCAACAAAACTAGTTCACTTTAGAAACTTTCAGTGAACTCAATCAAATTTTAGTGTTATCCAAGTTACTCAAGAGAAACTTGATCGTTTGGTAGTCACCTAAATCGCTTCTTCAACCATCTGTCTGCGATTGCGGATTCTGCGCAGTAGACGAACATAAAGAATAATGAGGCCCACCATGGTGATCACCCAACTTAACGGATAAACCATCATAAGGGTTTCATAGGTCGGAGCCAGTGGAAAAACGGTGTACACCCAAATCAAACGCACAGAACAAACCACGACTAAAGTGACCATCGCGGGCGGCATTGAATAACCGTAACCACGCATACTGCCTGAAAGCGTATCCATCACAACACTTAATGGTTGCGGTACAAGCACCCATAAGATGCGAATCATGCCAAGAGCAAGAACTTCTTCGTTACTAGAGAAGATTCCCAGCAGATCTCGACAAAATACCAAAACACCTGCCGTCAACAGGACAGTCGCACACATATTTAGTCCCATGGTCACCCACATGACGCGCGAACAGCGCTCTAAATTTCTCGCGCCGTAGTTTTGGCTCACAAAGGTTGTAGCCGACAAGGCAAAAGCATTGATAAAGCAATAAACACTATTTTCAATCGTAAAAGCAGCCACGGAGCCAGCCATGGCCTCCGGCCCCAAACTGTTTATTGCCGATTGAATAACTAAATTAGAAAGGGCGTACACAGCCCCCTGAACACCAGCGGGCAGTCCAATCCGAACAATGCTCTTAAGCGAAGCAATGTCAACGTTCAATAACTGTGACACTTCGAGCTTCAGCGGACCATCCAGATGCGTGAGCTTTACAAACAAAATCACGGCAGACAGTAAATTAGCTAATGCTGTCGCTAGGGCTACACCCGCAACGCCCCAATCAAGGACAAGCACCGCGAATAAGTTTCCGCCGATATTAAAAAGGCTTGCAATGAGCAATGCCCAAAGCGGCGTCTGAGTATCCCCTTGACTACGAAAGACCGCTGCCAAAAAGTTATAGATGGCGATAAAAGGCATGCCTAACAAATAGACACGCAAGTAAATAAGCGCATAGCCTCGCACTTCTTCGGGCACATCAAGCCAATCCATAGCTGAGTTCGCAAAGGCTTGGCCAATCAGTAACGCGAAAATGCCAAAAACAATCGCAGTAATGAAAGATGTTCTGACCGCTTCACTGGCTTTTTGGTCATTTTTCATCCCTAAAGCACGGGCAACAACCACATTGACGCCAATGGACAAGCCCATGCAAAAACTGATGATGAGACCAAAGACCGGCACGTTGTTGCCAACTGCCGCCACTGCAAGGTCAGAAACAAAACGCCCTAAAACCGCCACGTCTGCTGCGTTATAGAGTTGCTGCAGCAAACCGGTAAAAGCCAAAGGTAGGGCAAAGACAATCAGCTTGTCCCATAAACTGCCTTCAAGCATGTTGATTTTTCTAGTGGCGCGCATAAAGTACAAACTGTGCTTGTTAAACATGTCAGAACTACACAAATGATTGTACGCCCAATGTAATTAACGACAACCCTTATAAATCAAGCTATGGATAAAGCATTAAGGTAAATTTATGGACCCAATTTAAGAGCTATAAAAACTATTTTTATTTAACAACCTTCGACTTTTAGAGAAGAAACTATCAATATTTTCCACTCGAAGATATAAATATTTTCTAGATACTGATATGCAATTTTTCCAGGCTCTGGTATGCATATTTTCTGAATTGAAACCCACCTCTAGGAGCTAACAGGCATCATCAACTATCAAAGGATAGAGTCCGTCTGTCCTTTTCGTCTTGGCCTTTCAGACGTATTTTGAAGGCTTTTGATCCAATTTGACGAAGAATCGATTGAGGCAATCTAAACAGCGAATTCTTCCCCTCTGACACAAATTGCTGTTGTCTGCGTTGGCGCAAGCTGGTGTATAACAGATTCTGCTGGATTTTTTCGACTGTAAGCCTCTGGCGTAAACATCACGCCTGCCGACAAAAAAATTATTAAAAAGTTGAAGCTTTTCTAGGGTAGAAAAGGAGCTTGGCACCTCACTTTGAGACTCAGCGGCCTTCAATTCATAGAGTTGCTGCAAGAGAAGCTTCTTCCTCTGTTCAATCAATTGAAGCTAAGCAACAATTGCACGGATCTTTTGGGTTAGCGATATGTTGCACCGTCATCAGGCGTATTAATCTGATGGCATCGCTTTTTGATTGTGACGAGAACTCTAAAAAATTCTGAACTCTGTCCTTAGTGGGTAACTTGGTTACCTAACGCCATACCAATCAAACGATCTGTATGATCGGCCATAAACAAGGGAATATTTAAGACATCACCGTCAAGCTTTAAGTTATCCAGTGAAAATCGAATCCTTAGTTTGACTTGATCGGCAAAGAGCTCTTTATATTTCTTTAAGCTCTTACTCTTTGTATTGGTTTCAGCCTTCACTTCGACCGGGAAAATGTCGTTTTCTCGTTGAATCAAGAAATCCACCTCATAAGGAGGATTCGTCTGACTCCAATAGCGAGGCTCTACTTCAAACTGAGTCACAAGTGTCTGCAAAACATAATTCTCAGTGAGAGCACCTTTAAATTCCGTAAAAAGTCGATTGCCTTCGCCAAAAGCGCTGGGAGCCAACTGAGACAAACGCCTCAGTAAACCGACATCAACAAGATAAATTTTAAAAGCGGAAAGATCATCGTAAGCTGACAAGGGCAAACCGGGCGCTGTGCAACGATAAACTTTATGAACCAATCTGGCATCGACTAACCACTGAAGAGCATCCTCATACTCGCGCGCCCGTGCGCCTTCCTTCACAGCTTTATAAAGGAACTTTTTATTTTCTCTTGCAAGCTGAGAGGAAATCGATTTCCAAATCATCGATATCTTGGGAAATTCACTAGCATTAGGATGCTTACCAAAATCTCTCTCATACGCTTCAATAATCGCTGAGAGCGCTTCTTGCATAGCATTGACGTCCCGAGCTTCGGTCCACATTAAAACCGACTCAGGCATGCCCCCCGTGACGTAATACATCTTGAGTTTCTCACTTAGGGGATTAAAAAAGGCTTCAGGAATCGGTTCAATGCTTTCAACACTTTCCAAATAATGAACGAGATTTTCGTCACCATTGGCAAGTAAAAATTCTGTGAAGCTCATCGGGTCAATTTGCATAAAGTTGACCTTTCCCACAGGAAAAGATGATGGTTTTGCCAAAGCGATTCCTAAGAGAGAACCCGCGCAAGCGACGTGATAGTGCGGTGCGTTCTCACAGAAATACTTCAACGAATTAATAACTTCAGGGCAATCCTGTACTTCATCGAAAATAATTAATGTGTTATCAGGTTCGATTTTCTGACCGCTTACGAGCATCAGATTTTGCAAAATCCGATTTACATCTTTAGTGAGTTGAAAAAACTGCTTAAATTCAGGATTTTCATCAAAATTGAAATAAGCGACACTATCGTAATATAGACGTCCGAATTCTTTCAGAATCCAGGTCTTTCCAACTTGGCGAACGCCTTTTAGGATCAACGGCTTGCGATATGGAGACTTTTTCCAAACGAGTAATTTATCCAAAATGAGCCGTTTCATGGATTTATTCCTTTTTAACATGCATAACTAGGAGCAATGATCTGTAATATTAATTGAAGTCACACAATTATTCATAATTTCGTGAAATAAATCACACTTTTATTTATTTTTAAGTGATCATGACCTTGCCTGAAATTGGTTGACAGTTTTTAAAACTATGACTGACTTGGTTGACAGGTTTTTGATTCTTGCCTAATTTTCTTTACAGCTAAAAAACTAAAACCTGAATATGTTGACACCTTGGAGATATTTCCCATGGTGTCTTTTTATTTTAGTCCTTTTTAAATCTCCTCCTTATTGTTGGCCCAAACATGGCTTGATAGGCCGTCGGCCTATCAAACGTGGCGGGAGCCCTTTATAACGTTTGTTCTTGGTTTGCCTGTTTTCTTTCACTGTACGTTTTCCAATGGCGTACAGGGACAGCTCCAAAATCATGCACCTCAGTCGGGGTTTGATAATCCAAACTCATATGAGGTCGGAGGTTGTTGTATGTCTCAATCGCCTGTGATACTCGCTCATAGCAGTCGGCATAATCTTTGATTTCCACCCCGTAAAGCCATTCACTTTTGATGATCCCGTTAACTCTCTCAGCGACCGCGTTTTCCAAAGGATCGCCACTTTCAGTCATCGAAATTTGTATCCCTCGTGACTTTAACCTGTCGACGTAACTGTAACTACAGTACTGACACCCGCGATCCGAGTGATGAATCAAGCCTTTTGAGTCTTCCGGATATCGTAGTGTTTCCAGGGCCATTTCTAAGGCTCTTTGGCAATGAACAGTTTGTAGTGTTTCTCCTAGAGCCCAACCAACAATTTTCCTGGAATAAAGATCTGTTATTAACGAAAGGTAGCAAACACCATCGGCTGTCTCTACATAGGTTATGTCACAAGCCCATGCCTGATTGGGAGCTCTGAAAACCTTATCACGGATAAGATTGGGGTAACGCTTAAAGGGATGATTGGAGTCGGTGGTTTTGTAATGCTTGCGGCGTTTAATTCTCAGCAGTAATCCTTGATCTGAGAGCAGGTCAAGGAACTTATCTCTGCCAGGAAATCCCTGTTGAGAACCGAATTCACGTTTAACGAGAATGTAAAGCTTACGTGAACCAATGCGAGGCATCTGTTGCCTGTATGTGCGGACAGACTGAACAATCAACTCGTTAAGAGCCTGTTCTGCAAAGCCGTTTTCCTCAACATGCTTGTAATAAGACTGTCGGCTATAACCAAACAGCGCACAGCATTTACCCAGACCAAAATGGGGATAAACGCTGCGCAGCCAGCTTACTGTTTGGTGCCAGATTTTTTTCGGATCGGGATGTTGAATTGCTGCTCGGCCAAATCAATCATATGGTTGTAGGCCTCGCTGCGAATCTTTTCCAGCTCAAGAGCCTTTTTCAAACGCTTGAGCTCTTGAAACTGCTCCTGGGGAGTCATCGCTTTGAACTCTTCATCCGTAAAGTCTTTTGTTTTACGCATGATCTGAGTCTCCTCGATGTAGTGCCCAACCCATTGATAGAGAACTTGCGCACCACTGAGACCGTAGTGACTGGCAACTTCTTTGGCATTGAGCCCTTCAGAGAGGAATTCTCTCACAATTCGATCACGGTCTTGTTGGGAAAAGCGTTTTTGAAGACCAACGATTTTTGCACAATACTCTCGATAGGCCGGATCTGTCGAGTCTCTGAAATATGTCATTTGGCACTCCTTTTCTAATCAAAAGGTGTCAACTTTTTTCAGGACAAGTCACTGAAAGGTACGCTTTTCAGGGGATTTTTTAATACCAATCATGTTTTTCGTTTCGATCTAAAGTTGCTATCTTCTGCATATCCTCTTGTGACAATTGAAAATCGAAAATAGCTAAATTCTCTTTAATGTGTTCTTGATTACAAGAACCAGGAATAACAGTTACGCCCCGCTGCAAATGCCAACGAAGAATAACCTGTGCCACCGTTTTTCCATAAGTGCGAGCAATAGTCAGCAAAACAGAATTCTGAAAAAGTTCTTGAGCGTGACCTCTTCCTCCAAACGGATACCAACTCTGAACAGCAATTCCCAAAGACTGGAGATGTTTCACCACGGCCTTGTTTTGGTAGAAAGGATGGATTTCGTTTTGAATCAAAACCGGTTGAATATCCACTTGTGGCAAAAATGCGTCCGTTTCCTGAATATAGTAACAAGACAGACCTGCCGCCCTTACCTTTCGTTTTGCAATAGCTTGCTCAATCGCTCGGTATGCACTCACATCATTTTCGGCAGGATGATGCAACATCATGATGTCAATGTAGTCTAAGTTAAGTTTTTTTAGTGCATCATCAATAGCCTTAGAGGCTTGGTCGTACTGATCAGGGTAAAGCTTTGTTTGAATGATGACTTTTTCACGCGACAGTCCTGAGCGTCGAACTGCTTCTCCAACTTCCTTCTCGTTTCCATAAAAAGAGGCCGTATCAATTAACCGGTAACCGCATTGAAGTGCACAACAAACCGCATTAACACATTGCTCGCCTCTTAAACTCCATGTTCCAAGGCCAATCCTTGGCAACTGAAAATCGCGCACGGTATCTATCTGAGAGGTAAATGACACTTCTAAGCTCCTGAAAAAAAGGCCCCTTTTATACGATTCAGGGACCTATCAATCTCGCTTTTATTTCTTAGAAATATCTGTACCGAAAAACTGTGTTGAAAGCTTGGATAGTTCCCCTGATGCTCTTAAATCATTGAGAATTTTATTGAGTTCGGCTTGCAATTTTTCCGTTCCTTCTTTTTTCAGAGGGATACCGACAGAAGTTGTTTCATCAGCAATAGCGGCGATTTTTACAGCAGCCTGTGGATGGACTTTTTTGTAGTCGTAATAGACCACCTCGGCATTTAATGTTGCATCAATTCGACCGCTCAACAGCAATTCAAAGGTTTGGTTCAAATCGTCAACACCATCCACTTTTGCACCGTATTTTTCTGCAATTTCTGCATAGGTACTCGAAATAGTATTCGCGGTCCGTTTACCTTTTAAATCTTGCATGGATTTAATTTCAGTATTTTGATCGGAAACGATAACGACCGTACGGTTATAGGCATAAGGTTCTGTAAAACGATAGGCTTTTTCTCGCTCAGGCGTCATGTCCACACCGTTAATCATGATGTCATAGCGACCGGCTGAAATACCTGCCAACAGTCCGTCCCATTTTCCTTCCACAAATTGCGGCTCAACTCCCAACCTTTGAGCAATTAAACGACCGACTTCAATGTCGTAACCAGTGAGTTTGCCTGACTGATCATGAAAGGTCCATGGCGACCAAGTCCCTTCCGTCGCAATCACAATTTTTCCTTTGGTACGAATTTGATCCAAAAGATCTTGACCGGATTGAGTTGCCGACGTTTGCGCATCGACAGGTTCTTCTTTAGAACAGCCGCTTATTCCAAGCACAATAGATAACAAAGCGACGGGCAAAACCAATTGAAAAGTACGACGATTCAGCATTTTCATATCCTTTGAAATTATTCTTTAGCGCTTTCTTCTTCGGTCATTTGCAAAAACGCTTTTGTACGAGAATCCTTCGGATGCTCAAAAAACTCTTTGGCGCTTCCCGATTCCACCATAACGCCCCCATCCATAAACCAAACTTTATTGGATACGTTGCGAGCAAAACTCATTTCGTGCGTAACCACGAGCATTGTCATTCCGTCATCGGCCATTTCACGCATCAGAGTCAAAATACCCTGCGTTAATTCCGGATCGAGAGCTGAAGTCGGTTCATCGAAATAAATGATTTCTGGTTCAGCCGCTAAGGCTCTAGCAATGGCTACCCGCTGTTGCTGTCCACCGGACAATTCCGAAGGGTAATAGTCCTGTCGGTCTTCAAGACCCACTCGTTTTAATAGTGCTCGTCCTATATCCAATGCTTTCGCTTTCGAAACCCCTCGTCCGACAATGAGTCCTTCGGTTACGTTTTCCAATGCCGTTTTATTGAAAAACAGGTTGTAATTTTGAAAAACAAAAGCCGTCTTTTTGCGAATAGCCAAAATATCCTGGCGGTGCATCCGACTCATATCGTATGTTTTTTCATTAAAGGTCATCACTCCGGCATCGGCCTTTTCTAAAAAATTCATACAACGCAAAAGCGTCGTTTTTCCCGATCCGCTTGGACCGATAATGGAGATGACGTCACCTTTATTGATATTCAGATCCACCCCTTTAATTACTTCCAGGTCGCCGAACGATTTTCGTAAATTTTTCACTTCAATCATTTGAGCTCCCACGCATTAACGGCGACCGTACTTTTGCAAACGCTTTTCTCCACTCGTTTGCAGTTTGGTCAATACCGTGCAAAAAATTAGATAGATCAAACCTACTTCAACATAAAGCAGTAAAGGTTCGTACGTTCTGGCCACAATACGCTGCGTGGTCATAAACATTTCTGTCACCGTGATGTTGGCTGCCAAAGACGTATCCTTCACCATGGAAATAAGGGAATTACCCAGTGTGGGGAATGCTGTTCGAAAGGCTTGTGGCAAAACAATGCGGCGAATGGTTTGCCCCCAACTCATACCGGCGCAAAGACCTGCTTCAAGCTGACCTTTAGGAACCGATTCCAATGCCGCACGCATCGTCTCTGAACAATAGGCTCCCTCATTAATTGAAAAAACAACAACGGCCGCGACAAAAGGATCAATCAAAATACCAACGTGAGGCAAGCCGTAAAAAACGATAAAGAGTTGAACCAGAAGCGGCGTGCCGCGAATAATCCAAATATAAAAACGGGCAAGTTGGGTAAGAATCGGGACATTGGCAAACTGAATCAAGGCCACAATAACCGCGATGATCAGTGCAAACGTAAACGATAGGGCTGTAAGCGGAATCGTTACCAACAGTCCCGGCAATAAAATATCCCAAAATGAATCCAGAAAAAGTTCCATCGCCTCGTTCACGAATCAACCCTCAATAAAACCAAACATTTTCTCAAAATGGGAAACAAAAGAATTCGTCGGATCAAGATTTCTTACCGACGGATCAGAAGTGTTTCTGAGTATAAAAAGCAATTCTTTTGGGCGTCAAATACTTTTTCTCTATTGGCAAAAAATTGCTTCAAGTAGGCAACTTTGCAACACTCCAGTACAATTTTCAGAATATGTTTGGTGGGAGAAATCATGACCTTTATCGAAAAACTTAAAAACCGTTGGATTGAAAGTCAATCACTTTTGTGTGTTGGATTGGATCCGGACAAAAACCGCTTCCCCAACAGCATCAAAGAAAAGAAAGATTGTTACTACGAGTTCTGTACAGCCATCGTAGATGCAACCGCCTCTTTTGCCTGTGCTTTTAAGCCTCAGATTGCTTACTTTGCCTCCTGTGGAGCCGAGGCAGAACTCAAAGCCATTATTGAATACATCCACCAACACTACCCGAGCATTCCGGTTGTTTTGGATTCTAAGCGCGGTGACATTGGCTCTACCGCAAAACACTATGCCAAAGAGGCGTTTGTGCGTTATGCAGCAGATGCCGTAACGCTCTCCCCTTACATGGGTTTTGACTCCGTTCAACCGTATCTTGAGTATGAAGACCGGGGAGCCATCTTGTTGTGCCGAACATCCAATCCAGGCGGCAACGACATTCAAATGCTGAAAGTGGACGGTAAACCGATTTACCAAAGAGTTGCGGAATTAGCTGCGGGTCCTTGGAACTTAAACGGCCAGTTAGGGTTAGTGGTCGGCGCCACCTATCCCAATGAAATTGCCGCGGTTCGTTCCATTGTTGGTGACCTTCCCCTTCTCGTACCCGGAGTCGGCGCTCAAGGCGGAGATATTCAAGCTTGTGTGAATGCCGGCGCAACGACTGATAAATGCGGCATGATGATTAATTCAAGCCGCGCGATTTTATATGCTTCTAAAAACGAAGATTTCAAAGAAGCCGCCGCACGTGTTGCTAAGGAAACTCGAGACAAAATCAATCAGGCTCGAGGCCTTTAAAAATTAAACGCTAAAACAAGTTTGCCCAAGATTTTTCTTGGGCTTTTTCATTCAAAATCCCCGAAAAACCATTTCGATCTTTCGGGGATTTTTTTGCTTTCAGTTCACTGAATTCTTAATTGCCAATTAGAAAACGATACTGGCAAGCAAGAAACCGAACGGGATAGCGGCAGCCAAACCCAAGCAACCCGGCAGGAAGAAGGGGTGGTTA
>OJMI01001166.1_pt1 | contig 30713 bp, 30 predicted proteins | sample 1597131 | NCBI WGS metagenome assembly OJMI01 (sample SAMEA2452116, study PRJEB22498) | human gut metagenome | reverse complement strand
GTTCTTTTCGTCATGCCTAAATTTAATCCAATATTCACATTTTCAAAGATCAATTCAAAAATAACTAAAAATTCTAGTAATTTTATATTTTCAAACTTTTTCATAAAAAATACTTGAATTTTATATAGTTAGCTACTCAACGATTTTTAATACGATTTCAACCATCTTTTCCATCTTTTGAATACTTGCGAATTCAAAACGACCATGATGATTAAATGAACCCGTACCTAAGTTTGGACAAATTAATCCTCTTGCCGTCAACATTGCACCATCTGTTCCACCACGAATTGGTGTACTAACTGGTGTTACATCACATTGACGCAATGCATATTTTGCCTTATTCACACTGCGCATATCCCCATGCATATATTGACGCATGTTTTCATATTGATCACGAATCGATACATGAACACGGTTTCCGTATTTTTCATTCATCTTATCCGCAATTGTTTCCATCTTCTGTTTTTGTGCAATAAAACTTTGTTTACTGTGATTACGAAGAATGTAAGTTAATTTTGCATCTTCACAAATTCCTTCCATCCCCACTAAATGATAGAATCCTTGACGACCCTGTGTATGTGAAGGTGTTTGTTTTTTTGGAAGACTCGAAGCATATTCCATTGCTAATAAACTCGCATTGACCATACGATCCTTGGCATCTCCAGGATGAATGCTTGTACCATCAAATGTGACAACAGCTTGTGCTGCATTAAATGTCTCATAATCAACAGAATCAATACGATCACCATCAATTGTGAACGCATAATCCACGGCAAACTTATCTAACTCAAAGTTTTCGACACCACGACCTACTTCTTCATCTGGAGTAAAGGCAACCGCAATAAATCCATGTTCCTTTTCAGATTGAATCAACTGTTCCATAGCCTCTAAAATAATCGCAATTCCTGCTTTATCATCTGCACCAAGTAATGTCGTTCCATCTGTAACAATCAAATCATCTCCAATGCAGTTTGCCAAAGCTGGAAATTCTTCTTTAGACATGGAATACTCTTCATTTAATTGAATTGTATTTCCATCATATTTTGAAATTACACGACACTTTACATTCGCCCCCGTAATTTCACTTGCCGTATCCATATGTGCAATAAACCCAATACGATCCATCTTTTTATCTGTATTCGCATTTAAGTATGCATACACAATACCTGTATCGGTTAATTCAACAGAATCAAAGCCTAATTTTTCACATTCAGCCTTTAATTCACGAGCTAAAACCAATTGTTTTTCAGTGCTAGGTGCACTTGTACTTTCTTCACTTGACTGCGTGTCAAATGATGCATAATGCATTAATCTTTTTTCTACTGCCATATTAAATCCCCCTTTATGCCAGTTCTTGTGCTAAACGAGGCACAATTTGTTTTTTACGAGAAACAAATCCTTGATCCTTGAATTCTTCTACAACATCACGAACAAAATGCGATAACTTACCTACATATAAGAAACGTGAGCCACGACCTTCGACATTAGTGATAACCATCAACATCAAATCATATTCATGTATCTTGTTTTGTTCATCCATGTACTTCAAGAAATCCTCTTTAATTTCATCCACAATACTCAAATCAAACGTAAAAACCTGACTTACCGCAATGTGATATCCACTCAACATATATTCCTTAACATCATTGTAAAGAATATTCTTGAATTCTTTTCCACGAATCGTAGCCGTATTTTCGAATAATTCTTTAGCCATCGCATCAAAATCAATACCATATTCACTTGATAAACGTTTCGCCAAATTACGATCAATTGTCGTACATGTTGGTGAATTAAAATTCATTGTATCACTAATCATGCCATACGCAATCAATTTTGCGATGATCTCAGGCATTTTAACACCATATTCTGCATACATCAATCCAACAATCGTACAAGAACTACCTACTATCATATTTCTAAATACAATTGGACGATCTGTTTCAATATCACCAATACGATGGTGATCCACAATCTCTACAATATTCGCCGTTTCAATATCGCTGATACTCTGTTTCTTTTCATTATGATCCACAAGAATAAACTGTTTCTTTTCAGCCTTCAATAAGTTATATCGAGCAACAGACCCCAATATTTTTTTCTGGAATACAACAGGATAAGATGAGTGACGCGTCTTCAACATTTCACGTTCCACATCCTCTACATATTCACTTTTATTAAAGCGAATCACTTTATTAGCCGGAGTCATAATCAATTCAACCGGAATCGAACGATAAATCATTTGAATGATTTTCATAATATTATAAGGCGTACTAATTAAAGTAACTCCCATTTGTTTTGCCATTTCAATAATATAGCTATTTGGAACAAAGTTTTCTGCTACGACAATAACAGCACAACCTTTTGCCATACTCTTGATCATACTATCTTCATGATCATTTAAAACCATGATGGCACCTTTTAGATCTCTATCCATCAAGCGTTTGTCCGCAATACGAACAAATCCACTTCTTTCAAGATTTCCCTTTAAAATAAAAGAACCCTTTACACTGGCAACTAAATTTTCTAATGGTGTTTCTTTTAATAATTCACTCGTAATATTTAAATCCTGCATCTGAATCTTAGAAACATCACCCAAAGTAACCATGCCCTTATATTCATTTTTATCATCAACAACATACAAAGTCTTTACATGATTTTCTAAGCATAAATCCCATGCACGACGAATCGTTTGCCCTTCTTCAATTGTTACCGCATCATCAATTTCAATTTCTTCCAACGTTGAACGTGCAGTCGTTAATAAAACTGGCATATTTACATGTAATTTATCTAATATAAATTTAGTTTCTGGATTCAAAGTCCCCAAACGAGCAGCTACCGCATTGATTCCTGTCTGTCTTTTTAATTCTGCAAGAGCTAAAGCAGCACAAATTGAATCTGTATCAGGGTTTTTGTGTCCAATTACATAAATTGGTAAACTCATCGAATTCTCCTCTCAATTATCTTAATTTTGTATACAATATTATAACATGAAAAAAAAGAAGATTCATTATCGAATCTTCTTACTTAACAGCGTCTTTCAAAGCTTTGCTAGCTTTAAATTTTACAGATTTGCTTGCAGCAATTTCAATTTTTTCTTTAGTAGCTGGATTGATACCAGTACGAGCTGCTCTTTCGCTAATTGAGAATTTACCAAATCCGAATACGTCTACAGTACCATTATCTTTTAATGTATCCGCTACTGTATCGAATACGAATTGAACATAAGCTGTTGCGTCTTTTTTTGAACAACCGAATTCTTCAGCCAACTTTTCAGCTAAATCTTTTTTATTAATAACATTAGACATTTATATGTTCCTCCTCTAATTATTACCACGCTATTTTATCATTTCTATAACTAGAGTGCAACGTCTTTCATTATTGATTCCACCACATATTTTGGTAAACCTACCACATTGGTATAGTCACCTTCAATATGATCCACAAAATCACATTCCTGTATACCATAAGAGCCTGCTTTATCCATACATTTCCCACTATTTACATACGAAATAATATCTTGTTCTGTAAGTTTTTTAAAATAAACATCCGTCGTTTCGACATGTAGAAAAGTTTGATTTTTATAGATTACACAAACACCCGTTTTTACTTGATGCCTACGATTTGATAATGCGTTCAACGTCTTTATCGCATCCTCTTTTGATTTTGGCTTACCCAATATTTTTTGATCCAAACATACAATCGTATCTGCCGATATAATAATCGAATCTGAATAGAATTCTCTTACTTCTTTTGCCTTAGATTCAGCCACCTTTTTTAAAGCCTCATCCAATCCTAAACTTAAATCAAACACTTCATCCTTTTTGGCTGGACAAACAATAAAATCGTAGCCCAAATCTTTTAATATCTCTTTTCTTCGTGGAGATTTAGACGCAAGTACAATCATCTTTCAAAACCTATTGGTGCCTTTTTCACCATATAATAAATAGCCAATCCACCTGCCAGAACAACAAAACAAATCACTTTGATTACACAAGCAAGTACCAGCTTATAAAAAATTGTTTCTGGAAGCATACAAATCATGAAATCCGTATTGGGGTCTAACAGCCACAATTGATTCGTAAAGAAAATTGTATGAAACCATGTCCAGAAACTCGTAAAATCTGTAAAGATCCAAAACCCAAAGAATACAAGCATTAATATGAATGTAAACATGGCCGTTAAAAAACCTTTACTCAAATACGCAAACATCCATTCTTTTTCATTCCAGTAAAAATATAAAACAATCAACACTAGAATAATAAGCGCTGTTTTACTAACCCTTAAAGCATTCTGATACAACGCCTTTACATCCACCATATGACTCGTTTCTTTTTCATTAAAAGTTTCTTGAGATACACCATACCATGTGATATGTCCCTTTATATCCGCCCGTTTATCATCTAAATATTCCAACAATAAACGAATACTTTGATTCAAATCTTTCTTAGAAACACCAATATCACTAGCCAAATCCATCTCTTCATATTTAGGAATATAAAAATCTGGATTTAATGCCGTACTTTTGATACTAAACACAACACAAACAATGATAAAGCACCAGCCAAATATAAAACTTAAAACACGTCTCATTATTCTACAGCTACCAAATCAGCCTTTTCTACCATCGGCATAGCCTCAATCAAACTGACTAAAGACTGAATACTGATTTCTAAATCACTAATATCTAAAGTAAGTGCTACATTGGCAATTCCATTAATAGGAATCGTTTGGTTAATAGCTAAAACGTTAACTTGTTTTACAGATACTAACGATAAAACTTTAGAAAGTGTGCCCTTTTCATTTCTTAAAATCATCGAAATAATTGCCTTACGATTCGATTGTTCTGCATTAAATGAAAAAACGGCATCCTTATATTTATAATATGTGCCACGCGAAATACCAACCATTTTAACAGCTTCACTAATTCTTTTTGCCTTGCCCGACTGTAATAAAATACGTGCCTGCATAACTTGTTCTAAAACATCTGGTAAAATATCACCGCTCACAACATAATATTTACTCATATTTTATAAACGCCCCCTCTTTGGCTATAGTTAAAAATCTATAATCCAATTCACTAAAACAAGATTCTAAAATCTTGGATAATTCAACCAAATGAGATTTTTCTAACGAAACAACCATCATAGTTGAACCACTTCCTGAAATCCACATTGGAAGTTGTTTTGAATCACAATACTTCTTTATCCTATCATATTCCTTAATAAATTGCCTACGATATGGTTCATGCAACAAATCCCTGCAAGAACTTGCAAGTAAAGACTCATTCCCCTGTTGCAAAGCCTGAATAAAGACGAGTGCATGCGATACTTGTGAAACACAATCTTTAAATGCCATACCAGTCGGCAAAACCTTTCTTGCCTGAGAAGTTTTTACTTCATAACGAGGTACAATGGCCAAACAGTGATAGTTTGCACATGGAACAAGACTCATTTTCACATCTTCTCTTTCCATAAAACAAGCTGTAGCCTGACCAAAAATAGCTGGTGCTACATTATCAGGATGTCCCTCTATACTTGTGGCAATCTTTAAGACTTCCATCTTGTCCATACCCTTTTTAAACCATGCATCACAAGCTAAGATTCCCGCAACAACACACGTTGAACTTGAACCCAAGCCACGGGCAAAAGGCACATCTGTATCTATCGTTAGTTTAAAAGTCGGATATTCCAAATGTAAATAGTCACAAGTTGTATAAAAGGCTTGCACGACTAAATTGTTTTTTCCTTTAAATTCATCCGGACAACCTTCTACAATCAACGTATCACTTTCTTCAAAAGTAAAGTGAGCCCACCAGTCTACAGCCATACCAAGACAATCAAATCCCACGCAACAATTTGCGCTTGTTGCTGGGACACACACACTAATCATGGAATACCTCTTTTGTACTTTCACATACCACATCTTTCATAGATGCTACATCTATAACACGATCATGTAAAACATCTAAGTCTTGAAGCTCCTTTAATTGAGTAGGAATTGTATCTTGACAATATTTTGATAAATCTTGCATAGCCATCCATTCATTATCTTCTGTATATCCTAATGCTTTCAAAACATCTTGACTGAATTTATAAGGTGAAGCTGTAGCCAAAGAAACAATAGGACGATCTTTACATTCTTTTGCGACTTTGTACGCAATGGCCGAATGCGGATCTAAAACATAGTTTGTCTTATCATATACTGATTTAATTTCTAAGCTTGTACTTTCATCATCTACACTGCCACACGCAAATAAGTTTTGAATGGTTTTAAAAGTTTCATCATCAATCTGATAACGACCCTTTTCATTTAATTCCTGCATCCATTTCGATACTTTTTGTGTATCCTTATTTGATGCATAATACAATAATCTTTCCAAGTTTGAACTAATCAAAATATCCATACTTGGTGAAATAGTCTGGATAAAATCACGATTTCGATCATAGATACCTGTCGTTAAAAAATCTGTTAATACACGATTCGCATTGCTAGCAACATAGAACTTTTCTACTGGCAACCCCATCAAATACGCATAATATCCAGCTAAAACATCTCCAAAGTTTCCAGTTGGAACACTAAATGAAACTTTATCCCCTAATTTGATAGCACCTTGATGCACCAATTGTTTGTAGCTATCAAAATAGTAAACGATTTGAGGAACCAGACGACCCACATTAATGGAATTGGCACTTGTCAAAAGAATATTTTGTTTCGCACAATATGCATTCAATTCTTCATCTAAGAATAGACGTTTTACTTGGCTTTGCGCATCATCAAAATTGCCTTGAATTCCAAATACATTCACATTATTTCCTTTTTGCGTAACCATCTGACGATATTGAATGGCACTAACCTTTTTATATGGATAGAAAACATTAATACCAATATTTTCTACATCACAAAACCCAGATAAAGCGGCTTTACCTGTATCTCCACTTGTGGCAGTTAAAATCAATGCTTTTTGGTTCGTAGTTTTTAAGGCACAGGACATTAATTGTGGTAAAAGAGTTAACGCAACATCTTTAAAGGCACATGTAGGACCATGGAAAAGTTCTAAAACATAGACATCATCAACTTTTTTTACAGGTGTAATCTCTTTTTTAGAGAAAGAATTCGCATATGCATTTTCAACACATGCCACCAATTCTTCCTTCGTATAATCTGTAAGAAGATGTGAAAGTATATAAACGGCATTTTCTTTATAAGACTTTGAACATATTAAAGATAAATCTAAATGTATCTGATCTAAAGTTGGAAGTACGTATAAACCTCCATCTGGACTCATTCCATTTAGTATGGCTTGCTTGCTGGAAACGCTTTGGTGTGCGTCTCTTGTAGAAATATAATCGTTCATGAGAATCCTCCTTGAAAATCTATATTCCATATGATACAATGTTCACACTTTAAAAACAAGTGTTTTCTAAAAAGATACAGGAGGAACTATATGAACGCAGTTATCTTAGGTTATGGAGTTGTCGGAAAAGGAATTGAAATCCTTGCAAAAACATTGGATGATATCAATATAAAATACGTTTATGTACGTAAAGAAAAAGAAAACCTACCTTATTTTTCTAACAATGAAGATATGGTAGTTCAAGATGATATTGATATCGTTTTTGAATGTTTAAACGGATTAGAACCTGCCAACACATTGATTCAAAAAGCTTTGAAAAAAGGAAAACATGTCATCAGCTCAAACAAAGCTGTTGTCGCAACCTATCTCGATACCTATTTAGAGCTTGAAGAAGAATATGGAGGAAGCATTCAGGTAGAAGCTTGTGTTGCAGGTGGTATTCCATTTATCGATGCCTTATTAAAACTAAAAAGACTTGAACCACTACAAGGCTATGAAGGTATCTTTAATGGCACAAGCAACTACATTTTAGATTCTATGCAAAAAAACAACTTGGATTTTGAAGATGTTTTAAAAGAAGCTCAAGATAAAGGATATGCTGAAAAAGATCCATCTAACGATATTGATGGTGTTGACGTATATTATAAGACAAAGATTTCTAACAGCTTAGCTTTCAACACACCCATCGTTGACATTCCTTATTATGCAGGAATTCGTACAATCAAAATGTTGGACATTAAATTCATCAAAATGAACAATAAAGTCATACGTCATTTATCCATATCAAGACAAATTGGCAATAAGATTATTTCCATTATCGCTCCTTGCTGCATGGATGAAAATGATTTTTTAGCCAATGTTCCTAGCAACTACAACGCACAAAAAATCCTATCTCATAGCTTTGATACACTAGGCTATTATGGTCAGGGCGCTGGCCAATTACCTACAGCGCAAGCCATGGTACAGAATGCTTTAGATACACTTGAAAATAAAGAAAGAAAAATTGTTTATTCAACACCAAAAGAATTTGATACGTCTCTATTAAAAGAAACGTGGCTAATTCGTAGTGATGTTTCCCTAGAGAATTACTATCCTATTCAAAAGAAAGAAGCAAACTATTACTGGATTGAAAACCAGGATATGTCAATCATTAAGAAAGTTAAAGAATTAGATAAAAATAGTTTTATCGCATTATGGAGGTAGTCATATGTTAAAAATCACTAAATTTGGTGGTTCTAGTGTCGCAAATGCTGAACAGTTCAAAAAAATCAAAGCCATCATCCAACAAGATCCAACACGTCGATACATTGTTGTATCGGCTCCTGGAAAACGTTTTGCGGCCGACAACAAAATCACGGATCTGCTTTACTTGTTAGATGCCCACAGAAAATACCATGTTGATGCATCGAGTGTCTTTAAACTCATCAAAAACCGTTTCATCGAAATAAAAAATGAATTAGGCCTTAAACAACCCATTGAAAAAGAGTTGGATGCCTTTTACACCAATCTTAACCAAATGTCCCAAGCTGTTATCGTCAGTCGCGGTGAATACTTCTGTGCTAAATTAATGGCTGAATATCTAGGTTATGCCTTTGTGGATGCCAAAGATATTATTCGTTTTAAATTAGATAAATCCATTGACTGGGATGCGACCAGCGCAAAACTTCAAGCTAAATATGCTCAATACGACCACTTTGTTTTCCCAGGCTTCTATGGCACAAGTGCAAATGGACACATCCAAGTCTTCCCACGTGGCGGAGGCGATATTACAGGGGCTATTTTAGCAAAATGTCTTCATGCCGACGTATATGAAAACTGGACCGATGTGTCTGGATTCTTAATGGCTGATCCTACAATTGTTAAAAATCCAAAAGGAATTACTCATATCACATATTCAGAATTAAGAGAACTTTCCTATATGGGAGCAAGCGTACTTCATGAAGAAGCCATTTTCCCAGTTAAAGAAGCTAACATTCCAATCCACATTTTAAATACCAATCGTCCTCAAGATGCAGGTACAATCATCCAAGAACATTCAAAAATAAAAAGTGAATATCCAATTACAGGTATTGCAGGTAAAAAGGATTTTATGTCTATCTATGTTTATAAAAAGCATATGTCAAATGAAGTTGGTTTCATTCGTAAAGCTCTATCCATCCTAGAAAAATACCACATCAGTATTGAACACATTCCTAGTGGAATTGACTCATTTAATATTGTTGTAGAGAAAAAAGAAATTGAAGAGAGTCTTTATGAAATCTTGGCACACTTCAAAGATGAACTAAAACCAGATAAATTAACTGTCCAAGAGGATTTAGCTTTAATTTCTACTGTCGGTAAAAACATGTCCGATAAACCAGGTACAAGTGGCAAGTTATTTGGTGCCTTAGGAAAAAATAACATCAACATTGTCATGATTGCCCAAGGTAGTGATGAAATCAATATTACAGTGGGAGTTAAGAAAAAAGACTTCACAAAAACAGTCCAAGTTATATATGATACTTTCGTAGGAGGAAATGAAGAATGACAACAATCGCAATTGCCGGTGCTACAGGTGCTGTAGGACAACAAATGTTAGAATGCTTAAAAGAAAGAAACATTCAGGCTGACCTTAAATTATTAGCTAGTGCCAGATCAAAAGGCAAAGATATTGATGGACACATTGTTGAAGAATTAACAAAAGACAGCTTTCAAGGTGTTGACTATGTATTAGGTGCAACAGGAAATGACATCACAAAAATGTGGATGCCATGGGCCAAAGAAGCAGGATGTATCGTTGTTGATAACTCAAGTGCATTCCGTTTAGACAAAGATGTTCCTTTAGTAATTCCTGAAGTGAATAAAGAAGACATTAAAGACCATCATGGCTTGATTGCCAATCCAAACTGTGCAACGATTATTGCCCTTGTAGCTTTGCAAGCTTTACATAAAAAATACCACATCAAACGCATGATTGTGACAACATTCCAAGCTGTATCAGGTGCTGGTGTTCAAGGAATTGAAGATTTAAAGAATCAAATTGAAGATGAAAATATTCCATCAAAAGCCTTCCCTTACCAAATCGCATTTAATCTTATTCCTCAAATTGGAGATTTTGATGATTTAGGCATCTCAAAAGAAGAATGGAAGATGCAAAATGAGGCAAGAAAAATGTGGCACGATGATGCTTTAAAAGTTAACTGTACTTGTGTGCGTGTCCCTATTTGGCGTTCTCACTCTGAAAGTATCACCATCGAATGTGAAAATGAAGTGGATGTCAATGAGGCAAGAGAATTAGTATCCAAAGCTGAAGGCGTACTATTAAAAGATGATCCAAAAAATCAAATCTATCCAATGCCAAAGGATACGACAAATCAAGACTTAGTTTATGTTGGAAGAATTCGTAAAGACATCACGGATGAAACAAATCATACATTATCTCTATTCTGCTGTGGAGACCAGATTCGTAAAGGCGCTGCTACAAATGCAGTTCAAATTCTAGAAGAATTATTAAAGGCAAACGATTAATTTCGCTTGCCTATTTTTTTAGTTAATTTCAATATCTCCACTTGTCGTATTTAAAGTTAAGGTCGCATTATTTGTTCCTAACACACGAGTTACAGAACCTGTAAATTCTTCTTCACCAATTTCAATATCTCCAGATGTTGTAGAGGCAGTGATTGAAGCATTATTTATATTTTCTGCACTTAAATCACCGGATGTAGTTTCTAATGCATTGTCTCCTGCCAATTGACCATCAAATTCAACATCTCCACTTGTAGTAACAAAAGTACAATTATTTAAAATTCCATTCTCAATAGAAATATCACCCGATATACTTGTTACTCTAGAATCCTTTAATGCCACGTTTTGAATTTCAACATCCCCCGCAACAAGATTGCCATTCACAATTAAAGAATCATTTGTCGTATAAATAATCACTTCATTATCATCGTGACCGATGAAATGTTTATCTGAAATTGTTTCTTTTACATTTAAAACACCATCATCAACAGAATAATCCAGCTTTTGTTTCTTCACATCCTGCAAACGATAAGAAATAGCATTCTCACTGGATTTCTCAATTTTAACATCCATACTTGTCAAATCTAAATTGACAGAAGTAAAATTCTCTATCCCCTCATGATTCAATGGTTCTTTCACAATCGAAGTTTCATTTACTTCTACATTACGAATCAAATGAATTGCAAGAAAGCTACCTCCTGCAATGCAAACAAGAATAAAAATAATTAATATGATAAATCCTTTTTTCATCAAATCACCTCTTTCACTACTAGTTTATCACCACTACTTTGCTTTGTACAGTAGTATGCTCAAAAAAAAGAAGAATTACTCTTTAATTCTTCCCTTCTTAACATTTGGCAAAATGAAATGCTCATACATATACTTCCACAACACTTCACTACCCTCATGTGTTTTTTCATTTCGCTTTAATATCTTTTCAAGATGCACACCATTTTCAGCCCACATTCTTCCATCCGTCGCAGCATTCAACATAACAGGCTGAAAATTATCCATTACTCTGGCAAACTTAGCTTCGGGTGTTTTTCTTTCTTCAAATTCATTCCACAAATCAAATACTTTCTTTGCCTGATCTTCTGGCAATAAATTAAAAATGCGATTAGCTGCTAAATCCTCTCTTTCATTTTGCGTTTTCAAGCCTTGATCATCATATGCATAGGTATCCCCTGCATCAATTTCCACAAGATCATGAATCAACAACATGGAAATTGTTTTTAATATATCAATTTTTTCATTGGCATATTCACTCAATAATAGTGTCATAATAGCCATATGCCAAGCATGTTGAGCATCATCCTCAAAGTCTTTCCCATTGCTTTGAAGTGTCTTTCTTTTGATTTGTTTTTCTTTATCAATTTCCAAAATAAACAGCATCTGTTTTTCAATTCGTTCCATACCATCACCAACACCATTTTAACACACAAAAAGGCCCGGATTCACTCAGGCCTAATCTATTACGTCAACTTTGAAATCATTAGTGAACTTGAGGAAGAAGCAAAATACGATTTCCATTGACGCAAACCTTCTTAAAACTTCCTTTCGAAGCCAATAAAGTTATATCACTATTTGCAACTGTTTACAATATGATTGTAAATATTTTACATTTTTATGAAAGTATAAACATATAAAATATTACACAAGATATCACACTTGCCAAAACAACACCAATTACAGGTAACTTCTTTAAAGCTGCGATAACCCCTACAACACTTGCTATAATGCCAATCCACATATTCTTATCTACATATAATATAGCTGGAAAAATCAAGGATGCCATGGCCGTATAAGGAATCAATTGCAAGAATATATTAACCTTTCCAGATACTTGAATCTTATCCATGAACAAAGCTGGCAACATTCTAGATATATATGTTGGTAAACAAAAAAAAGAAGAAACAGTATAAAACTATTTCTCTTCTTCCTTCTTCTTAAACATTTCACTAAATACGCCTAACGCATAGAATAGCACACTAAAGCAGATGCTTTCATAACACGTTGTAATCATGTACAAAATCAAATTCACCACACTTAAGTTTGTACTGTAATATGAAGTAAACGTATTGTATGCTTGAATTGCCGCATAACATGTATAAGCTAATGATAAAACGGCAAAAACATATAATAGAATTGTTAATGCATTCTTATTTTTCATTTGAAATACCCCCTTTAAATAATGTACTAATTAAACCACTATTTTCGTATTTATACAAACAAAAATTCTTTCAGTTTATTTTAAGCAAACGCATCATACGTATCATCATCCTCACAAACAATTTGAATGACGCGCTTTCCATCCACTACAGTCGATACAATCTTATCTGGATATTCCATGGCATCCGAACGAATCGTTAATTCAATACCTTGGGATAACTGGAATTTTTTTGTACGTTTATTATTCAAGCTTTCGGGAACAACTTTAAATTCTGTATCAAAATTTTTACGTTCAGGAAGCGCTAGTAAACAATCTTTAATAACATCTTTCTCAATTTCTTCTTCACTAAAAGAATACGAATCAATTAAATTATCAATACACTGATTGTAGTTTAACTGCTGTGGTGTATTCATCACATTCTGTAATTCACTCGATAACTTTACATAATCCTTTTTAGAAACAGGTTCTACAGCACTCTTCAATTCATTATCCACGGCCTTAAATGCGGAATATGTATTTTTGGCATCATCCCTAGCTTCATCCAATTCTAAAAAAGAAACTGTCCAATATTTTGCCATAGTATCTGAATATGCCTTAACATCTTTAAATACAATATGCGAATTAATTTCATACATTGAAAATACAGCTGATTTCCACAATGATTTCTTATCTCCTGAAAATCCATACTTCTTTGATAAATCACTTCCATCATACCATTTTGAATGTTCCACTTTAGCAACCACAAATAAAAGTTCATCACTACTATTTTGTACCAAAGCCTGAATTAGACTTCCCTTTTTCACATTCGAACCCATGCGATAGATTTTTGCCTGTGCAAGTTTTTCACTCATCAAAAGCTTATCCGCAATACTATCTGTAAGAACTTCACATTTTTCTTGATTCAATGCCATTTGACGAATACACGAAACCACTTGTGTCTGTTCATCATGAATGGTATATATTTTATTTTTCTCATTTGAGTTCGCATACTCAATATATTCTTTCACAAAACCTTGGAATTCTTCAGGCATCTCTTTTCTTTGTACTGTATCATTGTCTAAATCCAATATATGGAAGGATGTATATAAAATTGTCATAAAAAATTTACTCCTTTTTATCGCAAATATTATACAATAAGTGAAGGAGGTTTTAAAAATGAAAAGAAAATCGATACCTATTTTATTATTAACCGGCTATTTAGGAGCTGGCAAAACCACTTTATTAAATCACATTCTAAAAAATCAAGAAGGATATAAAGTTGCGATCATTGTCAATGATATTGGTGAAATCAATGTTGATCAAAAACTAATTGATAAAAATGCACAAATTCAAAAAGAAGACACAGACGTTGTAGGTCTTACCAATGGCTGTATTTGTTGCACACTAAAACTAGATCTTTTACAACAACTCTCAGCCTTAGCCTCATCCAATAAGTTTGATTACATCATTATTGAAGCTAGTGGTATTTGCGAACCTATCCCTATCGCACAAACAATCACGGCAGCCAATGAGACCCTTTATTCTAGAGGATTACCAGAACTATTCCACTTAGACAACATCATTTGTGTTGCCGATGCTGCAAGATTGTCAAATGAATTCAATTGTGGTAAACACTTATTAGAACCGGTAGAAGATGAAGATTCGCTAGACTCTTTATTGATGCAGCAACTCGAATTCTGTAATACCGTTATCTTAAACAAAGCAGAAACCGTCAACGAAGATGAGAAAAATGAAATCAAGGCAGTCATTCATAAACTATGTAAAGATGCCGGAATCATTGAGGCTAGCTTTGGCCAAGTTAATTTAGAAGAGCTTTTAAACACACATAACTTTGATTATGAAAAAGCACAAAACAACATTGGTTGGATTCACGAAATCGAAGAACACGAACACCATCATCACGAACACGAAGGTGAAGCTTTAGAATATGGAATTTCTACTTTTGTGTGGCAAACAAGAAAACCATTAGATTTAAAGAAATTCACAAATCTATTAAATAACTATCCGAATGTGATTCGTACCAAAGGCTATGTATGGTTTGATAACCAACCTGATTCTGCCTACTTATTTGAACAAGCTGGTAAATTAAATTCACTTACAGAAGACTCATTATGGATTGCGTCAGCTCCAAAACAAGATCAAATGGATTTATTAAAAGCCAATCCTCAACTAGCTCAAAACTGGGATGAAGAGTATGGAGATCGAATCAATCAATTAGTCTTTATTGGAAAGAATATGAATGAAGAACAAATAAAAAGACAGTTCAATGACTGTCTTGCATAGGAGAAGAAATTCTCCTATTTTTTTATTAACTTTGAAAAGTTTTGATCCAAAATTCTTTCAACTTCAGAATACGATTGATTCTTTAACGAAACCACCATAGCAATTTCATTTTTTAAAGCAACTATATAATCATCATTATCAATAGCCCATTTCACAGCTTCAATACCATCGGATTCCATAAGTAATTTGTCCATAGATACTTGTTTTACTAAATGCGTTACTTCCTCTTCTTTTCCAATTGAAGGACCAATCGTGAAATAAGATACCACTTCATCATATTCTTTAACATAATCCATACATCCATATTGTTTTAGTTCGTCTACTAAAAATTTACGAAATTCTTCTTTTTGTTTCCTTGTTTTTCGAATCTGATAGTGTTTAAGAACTTTACGGTTTATTTCATTCATTCTTTTTATCCTTTGAACCCTTTCATATTTTAGCCAGCATACTTCTTCCACCAGTCAAAATCAATTCATCGGCTCCTCTTAAAATCATTCGTATATCTTCCTGTGGTAAATCTTTAATTTCACCTGCATCAAGAACAACTGGCACTCTACGTACTTTTTTACTCATCCATTCTTTACCTCTACATCATCACATGAATCAATCCACACAAAATTAAATGTCCTACATAGAACCAATAGAAGAACCATTTCATAAAAGTACTCTTTCCTCTTGTTCCATCATATAAAGACATAATTGGATATACTAAAATAATTCCAAACTGCAACAAACCATAAACTACATCAATACATAGACAATAGACTATTACATACATGGAAATATATAAGGCCATACCTAAGACTTGTTTTTTTAAATTCCCTTGATTTTTATAAATGTGGTTTGTACAAAGAACTGGAAAGCATGACCAATCACTTGGAAATGCCAATAAACAAAGAATTAGAATACAACCTATTTTCTTTACGTCTTTCCATTCTTGATCTTCCACCCATAAACCAATCACAGACAAGAATAATGGCCATATAATACTTGTCTGATTTAGCATAGAATCCTTTAATGGAATCAAAGAAATGCCAAAACAGAAGTTATACGCAAAGTGAGCGATAATTGAAAAAATCAATAATCTTTCTAAATATTTCTTTAAACAATGCGTATGTGTATAGCCTTCAACCACCATAAACCACATGATAGGTGCTGCCACTCGTCCAATTAAATGAATCAATAAAAGCCACCAATACTTTTCATAATTCGGATAAAATGTAGTTGCGAAATGATCCATAAACATCGCAATAATCGCAATCATCTTGATTTGATTTCCATTTAACTTTTTTATCATTGAGTCACACCTTCTCCTACATTAGGTTCAAAGTGCGAATAAACAACATCTGCACCAAATAAAAGAAGTAAAACCAAACATGCAGCAGATAATTTTTTATTTAAGTGTTCTTTAACCCAGTTATCAATTAATGGCGCAATCACATAGACAAAAGCCATACCACCAATGCCAAACACCAATAAGCCTTCCGCACAAATTCTTCCATGAAGATTTAAGAAGTAGCCTGTATAATCCCACCATTTTTGACCATTATGCGTAAGCTCTAAAAAGAAACCAGTAAAGTATTCAATACATCCACAAAGAAGTACGGCCATACTAAATTCAACTTTGGGACGCATTCTAAATCGTTTTAATAAAAGTAGAATCAAAACACAGCCAAAACCATAAATAGGAATCCACGGACCATGTAAAACGCCGCGATTCACAAAACATCCATAGCTAATCATAGATAGACTCACTTCCCAGATCCATCCGACAAAACACATAAAGAAGAAACAGACTAAAATAGATGTTACTGTATAATTTCGATTTGGATGTAAAACACGAAGATTTGACTTCTTATACTCCTCTTCAATTGGAGATAGCCTTACTGGATAACATAATAAATACACTTCGGTAATCATAGTTTCAGCTTCCATTTTATTATAGGTATATCTTTCATATTGTTTTTCTTTTGAACTCAAATGAAAGATGATTCCAAAATTATCACACAAGAATTTTTTTACGCCTGTATACGCATTTTCTATTAGATTTTTCGCATTCAATGCCGCAATTACATCCGAATATGTATTACGCATCAAAGCACTACTTGGTTTTTCAAATAAATACGTATCATTTAAGATAGCACTCTGAAATTCTTTTCTTCTTAGTGTATAAAATTCACTCATCACAGCCATACGATACATATTCGAATAGAATATAGCACTAACCCCAAATGTACAAACATCTAGAATGTACCATCCAGCCATTGAAAATTGCCATTTAAAACATTCAAACTTATGTCCCTTCATCATATTTCGAGATAAAGAAAGTGCATCTTTTAAAGATATCGTCGGATTTTCAGCCAAAATATAATCCACTAAATAATATGTGTAGTAAAAATATATTCCTCCAACAACTGTAAAATTCATAATTGTCAAAATAATAGACTTCACTAACTTCACAAACGCAACATGCATCTGTTTACGAATTCGCATTAAATAAACCAATCGATCAAGTGGAAGTTTTGCGTAAACTCTTCCTTCCAAAAATAGTCTGCGATTAATGACTGGCAATACATTCACAATATACACTCTATAGAACACAGATATGCATAAACCCATCACGACAAAACAAATACCCGCAATATCTTTTGAATGAACAATGGTAGATAAACCTAAAAATAGTGTCTTCACAAAAGATCCTGAAGTAATTCCATTTACCACATGTGCAAATACACCGTTGGTTGTACCAAAGACGTCTTCAGGAAGTAAAAATGTCATCGACTTCACAAAAGAAGAGTGCATTAATAGGCCTGAAACACTCTTGGCATTATCTTGTTTTAAAAGGGATAAAGTCGAACTAAACTCACTTCCCATAAGTACTGCTGCAAGACATAACACTAAATAGGTCGCATAGTGTGTTTTTACATTTTTATGTGCATTTTTCTTAATTTCACTTAGTTTCATACTTAAATAATAGCATATCTGTAGTAAAATATTTTCAAAAAGAAAGGGGATTTATGATGAATCCAATTATTCAAAGTTTATTTGACCGCAAGTCTTGTCGTATTTTTGAAGATAAAGAAATATCCCAAGAAGACAAAACACTGATACTTCAAGCAGCTATGCAAGCCCCTAGTGCAGGAAACCAACAAATGTATACAATTATTGATGTACAAGATAAGAAACTGCAAGAAACACTATCTAAAACGTGTGATAATCAATCTTTTATTAATCAGGCTAAAATGGTTTTAATTTTCTGTGCTGATTTTCAGAAATGGTATGATATATTTAATTATGAAAATTGCAATCCAAGAAAACCAGGCGTGGGCGATTTATTACTCGCAACAACAGATGCGACCATTGCCGCACAAAATGCGGTTGTAGCAGCCGAAAGTTTAGGAATTGGATCCTGTTACATAGGGGATATTTTAGAGCAGCATGATTTACATAGAAAACTATTAAATCTAAGTGAATATGTAGTCCCTGTATGCATGTTAGTACTTGGATATCCTGCAGAGGATCATTTTAAAAGACAAAAACCAAAGCGTTGTCAATTAGAAGATATAATTTGTGTCAATCAATATCATAGAAAAGACAAACAGGAATTAAAAAATATGTTTGAACATAAAGCTGGAAATAAGACATTAAATGAATGGGCAACAGCTTTTTGTAAACGAAAATACAATTCGGATTTTTCACAAGAAATGACAAATTCTGTACAAAAATATATTGACCAATTTAAAAGTGAAGCCGATTAAGACTTCACTTATTAATTTCTAAAACCGCATGATACGCATCTTTAAATGCATCTAAAGCAACACCTGCTTGTTTACAATCACCAACGATGTATGTAGGAATATCTAAATCTGCATACATACTTGTATCGTTTGCCTTTGATCCAACAGCCATAATCACGCTATCATATGGATATTCTTTGCCACTGGCAACAACGACATGATCCTCAATTCGTTCTACAGTTGCACTTGTTTCAATTGTGATTGGCATTTGTGCCATCGCAAACTGCGCTGTAATTTGACGTAATGGGCCTAAATCCTGTAAAGCTTTTTCTTTCATTTCTAAAACAGTGACTTTCTTTTGTCTGGCAGCCAAAAATTCAGCGGTTTCAAAACCAACAAGACCACCACCAATAATGACTACGTTTTCACCTGGTACTTCAACTTTTTCACTTAATACATCATGTGCAACAATAGCTTTTTCACTACCTTCAATTGGAAGTACAAATGGACTCGATCCAATCGCAACAATAAGTGCATCCGGCTTAATTTCTTCTAGCATTTCCTTAGTAACAACAGTATTTAAGTGCACCTCAATTCCAGATTCTTGAACATCCAAAATCATTTTATCTACGGCATTCTTAAAATCTTTTTTAGCTGAAATAGCCCCGGCCAATAAGAATTGTCCACCAAGACTTTCACTCTTTTCAAATAAGATTGGTGTATTGCCTGTTTCTTTTAAATCTAGAGCTGCTTCCATACCTGCAATTCCGCCACCTAAGATGACAACTTTTTTAGAAACAGATCCAGGTTTTAAACCTAATGTTTCCTCTTCTAATAAGCCAGGATTTCGCATACAAGTAATGTGTTTAATCGCTGGATTATATAAGGATGCACAGAATGAGTCGTAGCAGCCTTGGTTACATCCAATACAATAGCGAATTTGATTGACTTTACCAGCTCTAGCCTTGTTACAGAAATTAGCGTCGGCAAGCTGCGCACGTGCCATGACAACTAAATCCGCCTTATCATCTTCTAAGATTTTTTCGGCAAATTCAGGCGTATTGATACGTCCACATGGCATTGTCAACATACCTGTTTCTTTACGAATGCGAGCAGCATCTTCTACGTTAAATCCATTTTCAATGTCCACTGGAGCCACTTCATATAGTGTAGCTGCTGTTAAAATATTTCCACGACTAATGTTTAATACATCCACACCGAATTCTTTGGCATCTTTACAAAATTCAATCACTTCTTCAACCGTTAATCCACCTTCTAACATGTCATCATGACAATCCACACGCATGAATAGTGGCATATCTTCTGGCATATTGGCACGAATCGATTTAATACATTCCAATGGGAATTTTTTACGATTTTCAAAAGAGCCACCCCACTCATCACTTCGATGGTTAATTCCACCTGAAAGCATAGAGTGTGGTAAATAGTTATGCGCACAATGGAATTCTAAACAATCAAATTCAGCTTCTACTGCACGTTTTGCGGCTTGTCCAAACTTATCTATTATATCGAGCAATCTTTCATTTGTGATAGCTGGCACTGTATATTGTGGACTTAATGGTAAGTCATTGGGTACTAAAATCTGAGCCGTTTGATCTGAAGCTACGGCTAATCCTCCTTGCCATAATTGAATGCAAGTTTTTCCTCCGGCTTCATGCACGGCATCATTTAATTTTTTAAATCCAGGAATATACTTATCGTCGGCAATCGACAAGAATCCAAAAGGTGCACTCGGGGCATCTACACTTGTAACTTCAATTGTATTTAATCCATTTCCACCTTTTGCACGAGCCACATGATACGCAATCAGCTTATCTGTAACACTCTTTCCATCTTCACTTTCCGCACTTTCATGTGTTCCCATCGCAGACATGACAACACGATTTCTTAATTCCATACCACGAATCTGTATGGGTTCAAACAACTTGTCAAACATTTGATTCTCCTCCTTTTCGTATGTTAACTTCTTATTTTATTATACTTCAATTGTTAGCGGTTTCACATATACAAAAGAAAAAGAGCTGTCATTCTTTGACAACTCGTACAGTTTCAATACCATAATATTTCATGACTTCAATAGAAAACTCGCTAATCACTTCACCTGGAATCACAGGAAGAATCGCAGGAGGACAAGATACAGTCACACTGGAGCATACTTGTCCTAATGATTTAGATACATCCAATGTTATGCTTGACGAAAATAAAGCTTGACGCACATTCATGGCTTTTTTAGATTGTTCTAATTTTGGTGGTTTATTTATTAAAATAGGTTTTCTATCAATTCCACATAAACATGTCTCTAATCGTTTTAAGTCATCCTTCGTATTATATGGAGATGGCATTAATACAATATAGTCTGAATCATAGAATTCAGGATAGATATCACATTCCATTAAAAGATTTGCGATTTCATTTCCAGTATAGCCAAACTCTTTCGTTGAAATCGTAATCTTCATAGGTTCACCAAAAAGAATCGTATATCCATGCTGAGTCAAAGTATTCTTTAATCCATCAACTCTTTGAATACATTCAGACAAGGATTTTTTAAACGTAGTATCCAACACCTCATTTGTCGCATCTAAAGATGCCATAATCAAATAGGATGGACTTGTAGAAGAAAAATATTCCATAAAATGTTTAACGTCATTTTTCCATACTTGATTCAAAGAATCACTTAAGTGAAGATAAGCTCCCCCAGTAAGTACAGGTAGTGTTTTATGGGCCGAACCACAACATAGATCAGCTCCTAAATCAATAGGATGTAAAGACGGTTCTAAAAAACGAAGATATGCACCATGGGCATTATCGATGGCAAGTAGTACATTATGTTTTTTACATACACTAGCTAAAGACTGAATATCCAAAAGATTTCCTAAATAGTCTGGATTTGTCAGGTATACAGCCGTTGGATGACTTTCAATAATTGCCTTTTCTAAATCCTCTGCATGTATCTTACAAGATAAATAATCACTATTTCCATATAACCATTCAATCTCAAAATCCAATAGTGCAGCCGCATGGATAAAACTTCGATGTGCATTTCTTCCTGCAAGAATTTTAGGCTTCTTGCCTTTACTTTTGGCATCTTGGCATAATATCGTGCACATCGTTTGAATGCATAAAGTAGAGCCTTGGGTTGAATAATAGGTTGGACAGCCAAATAAAGAGGAAGCATTTTGTTCACTTTCCTTAATGATCCCCTCTGCCGCAAACAACTCATCGGCTCCATAAATTTCTGTAAGATCCATTCCTTCAAAACCAAGAATGCCAGCACCTTTATGGCCTGGCATATGCATTCTTACAGGTGATTTTTCTTGATATGATTTTAGAAAACTAACAATCGGCGTTTTCATGACTATTTTCTTTCATATCACGAATAATGGCTACGGCAAGGGCACACTCTAGTCGTTTACAGAATAGTTCGCAACCCTCTTTATATACACCTTTGACAGATCCTGTCGCATGGTATGCATTGGCTGCACATCCTCCAGAACAATAAAATCTTGCCCAGCAATCTGCACATTCTTTACGTGCATATACGTTACATGATGCAAATTCATCCTGAATCTTTTTGTTTGTGACACCCGTATAAATGTCTCCTAATTTAAAGGCTTCTTCTCCTACAAATTGGTGACAAGGATATAAATCTCCCCATGGTGTTACAGCCATATATTCGGTTCCTGAACCACATCCTGAAATACGTTTATAAATACATGGTCCACCTTTTAAATCAATCATATAGTGATAGAAAGTAAATGGATCTTTCTTCTCATCATATTCCAACATCAACTTCGCTAAATCTTCATATTGTTTCATAACAACTTCACGATCGGCTTCTGTTAATGCAGCAGGATCATCGGATTTGGCAACAACAGGTTCCATACTTAATTCTCTAAAACCTAAATCTAACATTTGTTGCACATCTTTTAAGAAGTCTGGATTGGCATGAGTAAAAGTACCACGCATATAGTAATTTTTACCTTCACGAGCCTTTACTAACTTTTGGAATTTAGGAACGATTGTATCAAAACTTCCCTTACCAGAATAATCCACACGATAACGGTCATGAACTTCTTTACGTCCATCTAAGCTTAACACAACATTGCTCATTTCTTTGTTCGCAAATTCAATTACGTCATCATCAATCAACATACCATTTGTCGTTAATGTAAAACGGAAATTCTTTCCAGCTTCTTTTTCAATACTACGAGCATACTCCACCAATTGTTTAACCACATCAAAGTTCATTAGTGGCTCTCCACCAAAGAAATCCACTTCTAAGTTTCTGCGTGTTCCTGAATTTTCCACCAAGAAATCAAGAGCACGTTTTCCCGTTTCAAAACTCATTAATGCACGGTCCCCATGGTATTTTCCTTGGCTGGCAAAACAATACGAGCAATTCAAGTTACAAGTATGGGCAATATGAAGACATAAAGCTTTAATGACACCACTTGTCTTAGCCTTTAACTGGCCTGCCATTGGCTCATATGTATCTTCACTAAATAAACGACCTTGTTCTTTTAATTCTGTAATTTGGTCGTAACATTCTTCCAATTCAGATGTTTCAACACTAGGATATTTCTCCTTCATTTCTAAAACCAAGGTATTTTTATCTTTATCTAAAAATTCAGCAATCATATCATAAGCAATTTCATCTACCACATGAATGCTTCCTGAACAAATATCCAATACAATATTCTGATTAAACATCTTATACTGATGAATCATCTATATTTCCTCCTCAAAATTTAAAAAATGCTGCCTTAAAGGCGGCATTAAAAATGCCGAATCACTTCGGCATTTCTTAATTACTTACTTTCTTTATTATTCTCGCAAGCTTGGTTCGCGATTCCGCAGCTAGTTTTACAAGCTGATTGGCAAGAAGTTTGGCATTCTCCACATCCACCATTTTTTGCGCTTTCACACAAGTTACGAGTATCTACTGTATTAATATGTTTCATGATTATATACCCCCATATAAATTCTCTTTTATTTTAACACGCCAACCAAAGAATATCAAATTAAAAAGGCATTCCGAAGAATACCTTTATAAACTATTTAGAACTTTCTTCCTTAGTACGGAATACGTAACGACTCGTTACTGTAGCACCTTCTGGAGCACCAGAGTAAGAAGCATATTCTTTATTCATAGCTTTGATTTCATCCATTACGCTTTGTAATGTTTCAAGTTCTCCAACACCTAAATCAACCTTTTCTTTTAATTGATCCAATCCTTCAGACTTGAATTGTTCATTACCTTCATACAATTGTTTAGCACCAGTATTCAATGTTTCAAATGCCTTACCCAATGTATCTAATCCATCAGCCATTTCATTAAATGTTCCACTTTGTCCAGCTAATGTTCCTGTTGCATCTGATAATGCACTAGCACCACCATTTAATGTAGCACTATTTGAAGATAATGTTTTACTTCCCTCAGCTACTTGAGTAATACCTGCTTGAGATTTCTTTTGAAGTTGTGTTAATCCAGCATTTACTTGTTGAACACCACCTAAGATTCCTTCAGAACCTGCAGATAATTTCTTAATAGCAGCTTGTAAACCAGTCACTAACTCTTTGAAGTTTTTAACATTCTTAACTTTTTCTGTACTTGGATCTGTATATTGATTTAACAATTTATTCATATCAGATAAAGTCTTCTCGGCTTCATTTAAATCATTCTTCAATCCACCGTTGCCATCTTCTCCCACTAATACTTTTTGTGCATCAGACAACTTCGTATTCATAGCCGTTAATTTGTCATCTAATCCCTTCAAAGTTTCTGTGATGTTATTCGCGTCTTTTACTAATTTATCTGAACTTAAACTCTTCAAATCATCCTTCAAAGTTAAACTGCTTGCATCTATTGTTTGAATCCATTGATTATTTTCAGGTACAGGAATAGATTGATTTGTTAATTTGGACTTTGCACTTTCGATAGCAGCTTTTGTTGATTCATCTAAACCCTTAGTACTTGCAGCCGCATCTAATGCTGCATTTGCTGTTGAATAAGCACTAGAAATTTCACTATTTACTGCACTTACTTTATCGTTGATTTGTGTATTTACGTCACTAATTTTTGAATTAATTTCACTTACTTTATTTTTAATTTCAGTGTTTTTATCGGCAATATTTGTATTATTTTCTTTAACTGTCGTTTGTAAATCAGCTACATCTTTAGCTACGGCTGCAATTTGACTAGCTAAAGTTGTATCTTTCTGTAAAGCAGTTAATGTATCAGATGCATCTTTAAGACTTTTACTTAAACCTTGTAATTTTTCACTATCAGCAGTGATCGTATTTTGCATACCTGCTAATGTTGCCATAGCGCCTTGTATTTGAGTCTGCATAGTATCTAGTTCAGTTGGATTTAATGTATTGACTTGTGCTTCTAATTGTTTTAAACCTTCATTTAATGCTGTTGCACCATCTAATAAATTAGTTTTTCCTTGACCTAAGTTACCTGAAACTCCAGTTTGAATTTGAGATACACCTTGAGGAATTCCATATAATTGTTGACTTCCTGCAGCTAAAGTATCCACACCATTTGTATAAGCTGTTAATCCTGTTTGTAAGGCTTTAACACCATCATTTAATTGGATAGCACCTGCAGATAATTGTCTTACTTGATCAGATGAACCTGTTAATGGAGCGGCTTGTTCTTTTAATTGAGTTGTTCCATCATACAATTGTTTTGATCCATCAATCAATTGATCATCAGCTTCGATTAATTGATCAATTCCATCTGTTAATTCAGATACGGAACCAATTTCACCTAATTCACTTGCCAAATCAATTTCATTTGTCATACCAACCATGATAGATCCTAAATCAAAATCATTGACATCCGCTTCTACTGTTACATCATCACTGATTCCTAATTGATTATTTACTTTGTCTAAACCTGCAGATTTTAATGTTTCATTTAATCCTGGAATATTCGCAAATGCCAACATTTCATTTGTTCCATCATTTACGATCTTACCAGATTCACATTTTACATTTGAGAACTTGCCAGTACTCATATTCAACATACCACCAGCTAAATAACTAGGGTGAATTACGATAGATTTGCCATTGATATTTTTAACTTCTGAATAGTTATTTGTGAAAGAAATAGTTAATTTTAAATGTCCTGATTTTCCTTGAATATCATTCGCAGAAATTTCTTGGCCATCTAATTCATAACGAATCTTAACAGACACTGGAAGTTGTTTTGTGGCTGTACCTTCATAATATACGTCATTACCTTTCGCATTCCATGTATATGTATTTCCATCTTTTGAAGGTTTTTCATTTGATTTAATGTTCTTAACATCTGTTAAGTTTAAAGTTTCTTTAATATTATTAATTCCATCCTCATCATGTAACCAGCTAGATACGATTGTATCGCTGATGGAACCATCTGAGTTTAATACAGAATAAACGGTTTCTGTTTTTTCTGTAGGATTTTCATCATTACTTTGCGCAAATACAGTCACAGGCATCATACTTCCTGCCATAACTGCACTCAACAATACACTACCAACTACTTTTACTGTATGATTTAAATTCATATTTATTCTCCTTTCGCTTCCATGTTTGATTCTGGCCAATTCTTTGTCGTCTTTTCAATGAACTTGTGGCAGAAAATCAACAATGAAGGCAATACTAATAAGATACTTACGACTGAAATTAATGCACCACGTGCTAATAAGATAACTAATGATTTAATTAAATCCATCTTAGCTACAAAGCTTACACCGATACATGCGGCAAAGAATGAGAATCCACTTGTCATAATGGAAACACTTGATTTTTCCATCGCAATCAAAGCCGCTTTCTTAACCTTCTTACCATGCGATAATTCTTCTTTAAAACGCGTTGTCATTAAAATGGCATAGTCTACTGTGGCACCCAATTGAATAGTTCCGATAACCATACTTGCGATAAATGGAAGTGTAGTTCCTGTAAAGAATGGAATACCCATATTGATTGTAATCGCAAATTCAATGGTTAGTACTAAGATGACTGGAAGTGCAAATGATTTAAATGTTAAGGCAACAATGATAAAGATCATGATTACAGATAATACGTTAACCATCGCAAAGTCTGTATTTGTTGTTGTGATCAAATCACGTGTCATACTTCCTTCTCCACCAATCATACCCTTCTTATCATATTTATGAATGATGGTATCCATTTTATCTAACTGTGTATTTAATTCATTGGTTGCAGCTTTATAATCACTGTTCACAACAATTAATTTCTTTCCACCATTTTGGAAAATATCCTTTACTACACTTGGAGTAAAGTTGGATGCAAGTCCTGGACCCACAAATTCTTCATACGCTAATACGTTATGAATTCCTTTTAAATCTTTGATTTCAGAACACATATTCTGAATTTCATTTGTCGTTAATTTATCATCCACTAAAACGAAATGCGTTGTTGTCATATCAAATTTATCTTTTAACTGATTTGTACCAATGATACTCGCAAAATCACCTGGCATACCAGAAATCAAATCATAATAGATATTTGTATGTGCCTGACCATATCCAAATGGAATGAAAATCAATACGAAGGCAACAAGAATTTTCTTATAATGTCTAATGACAAAACGAGGAACTTTATGTAACTCATTCAAAATTGTTTTATGTTTGTACTTTTCAATTGTCTTATCAAAGAACATCAACAAACTTGGCAAAATGAAGATAGTTGATAATACACCAAGAACTACACCTTTCGCCATGACAATACCAATATCTCTACCTAGTGTTAACTGCATTACACACAAGGCAACGAAACCTGCAATTGTTGTGATTGAACTTGAAGTAATTGAAGTAAACGTAGCTTTGATGGCCTTAGCCATAGCCTCTTCATTTGGAAGTTTCTGTTTTTCTTCTTGATATCTATGTAATAAGAAGATGGAATAATCCAATGTTACAGCTAACTGTAATACAACAGCCAAAGCCTTTGTGATATAACTAATTTCACCTAAGAATACGTTTGTACCAAAGTTATAAACAATTGGGAAAATCATTCCTAACATAAATACAACTGGAGCAATCGTACTCTCTAATCCTAAGAATAATACGATCATACATAATACAACCGCAATGCCTGCATAAATTGGTGTATCATGTTCTGTTTGATCTTTAGTATCTTCACTGATGGCTGAAATACCACCTAAGTAACAATCATCTTTTGTATATTTTTTTATTTTACTAATCGCATTCATTGTACGCATTGACGATGTTGGCTCTTTAAATGTAACAATCATCATTGTACTGTCGCCAGAATATAACATATCCTGAATGCTTTCTGGAATTGCCTGTTTTGGAACTGAAATATCTAATACATCATCTCTCCAAATACATTTTTCAACTCCATCAATTTTATTGATCTCTTCCTTAATTTTTGCGGCCTCTTGATCTGATTTGTTGTTGACAACCAAGAAATCTACACTCGATAAGTTAAAATCATCTCCAAGAATCTTTTGCGTTTTCATAGATTCTGAAGTCGAAGGTAAATAAGATAATAAATCGTAATTAATATTTGTATTGAAATAACCAATTGCACTTGGAATCAAAAGAACAATGGCCACAGCCAAAATCATATTACGATATTTAACTATCCATTTTGACATCTTATCCATATCGAATCACCTTTTTTCTATCCTTTCCTTTACTACGTGAAGAGTATAGTACCAAACTGACCATTAGTCAATAATTTTGTTTTATTTTTTTAAAATTCCCAATATACAATTGTTTTAATATGTTCAATCGGTCATTTTTATTTGTCTTTTTTAAATTATTGTTTATAATAAGGATGGTGATACGCATGAAAAGTAAGATAATTGAAAACAAGAAAATAAAAGAAAACAACCTCTTACAGGCTGCCTTTAATCTATTCACAAAAGAAGACATTACGAATGTCTCTGTTAATGATATTGTAAAAAACGCAGGAGTCGCAAAAGGGACATTCTATCTTTATTTCAAAGATAAATACCAAATACGCGATATTCTTCTTCAAAAAGAAGCACATCGCCTTTTTGAAGAAGCCCACAAACAATTAGAAAAAAACGATATTCGTAATTTTGAAGACTCTGTTATCTTCTTGATTAATCAAGTATTGATTCGACTAGAAAACAATCCATTGATTTTAAAATTCGTTGAAAGAAACCTATCTTGGGGCGTGTTCCATGCCCAATTAAATACGGCTATTGATAATGATAGTTTCAACCTTATAAAAGAGTTTAATGAAATCGCAACCGCAAATGGATATGAATTTGAAAATTCAGAAGTCATACTTTACTTAATTGTAGAATTAACAGGAAGTACTTGCTACAACAGTATTCTTCACAGTCAACCCCTTCCTATTGAAGAATATAAACCCATTCTTTTCAATTCCATTCGAGCTATTCTTTCCCAAGGAAAGAAAAAAAGCTAGGACAAGCCTAGCGCACAATAATATAAATCATATAAATGACATATACGAGGATCATAAAGATCCCCTTTTTTCTTGTCATTGTATCTCCCTTTTTAGCAATACCATAAATTAATAGAGAAACACCAATCAAGACAAAAGTATCAATAATATTCTGTGAAGTAGCCGCAATTGGATGAATTGTACTTGAAGCACCCAAAATAAATAAAATATTCATTATGTTACTTCCAATCGCATTTCCCAAAGATAAACCACTCTCACCTTTTCTTGCCGCAACAACACTTGTTACTAACTCAGGCAATGAAGTTCCAATAGATACGACAGTTAAACCAATCAACGTATCACTCATACCAAGCATAGCTGCAATCTGTTTTGCACTATCTACAGTGATGTCTCCACCCCAAATAATACACGCAACACCAATCACAATATAAATCAAGCATTTGATTCCTGATAAAGTTTCAACTTTCTCATCCTCAACACGATTCTTTTTAGCACTGCGAATCAAGTTTAGAATAAACAATACCAAACCCACCAAGAAGATAATTCCTTCAAAGCGATTCAACATTCCATTTAATACAAAGATAGAAAGTAAGATGCTCACTAAAATATTGATTTTTAAATCACGATTCAAAATATCCTTATCCATTAAAAATGGAGTAATCACTGCACTAGTTCCAACCACAACCAAAGTGTTGAAAATATTAGAACCCACAATATTTGAAATCGCAATTTCATTACTGCCCATTAAGCCAGCCGTAATACTCACACTCGCTTCTGGTAAGCTTGTTCCAAGTGCTACAATTGTCAAACCAATAATAACTGAAGGCACTTTTAACTTACGAGCCACACTTGCACTGCCATCCACAAACAAGTCTGCACCCTTCATTAAAAGGACCATACCTAATACTAATAAAAGAAATACCATTTTTTCAATCCTTTCAAAGTCACCTTATTATATCACAGGCTTAAAATAAAAGAAGAGATTTTTTCTCTTCTTATCAATCACTTAATACTCGTTTTAGACTCTCAACAGATATTGAACAAACCTTAGAAATCTCATTGACACTCATTCCATTCTTTATCATAGTCTTGTACAAAAGAACTTGTCCTAACTCTACACCTTGTTCAATGCCTTGCTCGATTCCTTTTCTTATCCCTTCAGCTTCCCATTCCTTTGACTTTACTTCTAGCCATCTCTTTTCAGCTTCAC
>OJMI01001135.1_pt1 | contig 31259 bp, 25 predicted proteins | sample 1597131 | NCBI WGS metagenome assembly OJMI01 (sample SAMEA2452116, study PRJEB22498) | human gut metagenome | reverse complement strand
ATGAATTATCTGAAGAGTATGAATCAAACGGTACTATGAGATTTTTAGGAATGGCTGTAATACTGAATTTCCTTCTGAAAAAGAACCAGTTTGTACCCATAGATGAGGTTGAAACAAGTATTCATTATGAATTGCTATCTTATTTCATAAAAGTATTTTTGGCTAATAGCAATCAGACTTCACAAATGCTATTGACAACTCACGACATTAACCTATTAAACGAGGAGTTTATACGCCGTGATACAATATGGTTTACGGATAAAGATGAACAGGGACAAACAAATGTTGTTCGTCTTTCAACTTTAGGGCTGCATAAGAATCTTTCGCCTTATAATGCATATAAACAAGGTAAATTAGTGAAACTTCCATTCCTGGGTAGCCAGTATTTTGATTTAAATGATTGATGCAATGGGACGAACGGTAACAAAAAGTATTGCCATTATAGGAGAAGGAGAAACTGAATGGTTCTATTTTGATTCTTTGAGAATAGCTTGTCGCTATCCATTTAAAGTAGCTCCTGATTTTCCGCAGCATAGTGATATACGCCATATATTGAAATTGATTGAATCCTATTTGAATAAGCAATATGATTATATAGTATGTTTATTCGATATGGATAGACTATTACAATTCCCTTCTGAAATGCAGCTTTATCAAAATGCTAAAAAGAAGTATTCTGCTAAAAAGTATGGAGGTAAAATAAGATTCATAGAGACTAATCCTTGTACAGAGTTTTGGTTTTTGCTGCATTTTTTACCTAATGTAGTTTGCCGTAAGTATGAAAGTTACGAGCAACTACTTCCCGAATTGCAGAAGTATATGCCCGGATATGAAAAAACAAAACGCTATTTCATTAAGACAAATCTTTATAAGTACTTGATAGAGAATGGTGACTTGGAAAAAGCAATGAATAATTCAGAAAAGCTGTGTCTCTTGTGTCAAGAAACTCCGGAAGATTTAAAAGCTTATTCAGAGATACATGAAGTAATAAAATTGCTTAATAATATTGAGTTATAGATTTAGAGAATACAAAAGTAGAATCATGAAAATACAATCAGTTCATATAAGAAATTATAGAAAATTAAAGAATTGCCACATAGATTTGGGTGATCAAGAAACGATTTTAGTTGGGGCAAACAATAGTGGTAAGACTTCAGCAATTAGTGCTATTGTTTGGTTTCTAAGAAACACAGAAAAATTTACTTTAAAAGAGTTTACCGCAACTAATTGGGTACTAATCAATAAAATTGGTGAAAAATGGTTGGAAAATGATCCTGTAGATGAGGCATTACTGAGTCCCCACAAATGGGAAGATATTGTGCCATCAATGGATATTTGGATAAATGTGGAAGATGGCGAGCAGTATCGAGTAAATCATTTGATACCATCAATCAGTACTTGGGATGGTAAAAGAGTGGGAGTCCGTGGACAATATGTTCCTAAAGATGTAAAAAAACTTTATACTGATTACAAAGAAGCCAAAACAAAGGCAAAAGCTTTAGAGAGTACTGAGGAATGGAAGGAAGCTGACTTTCCGGAACTATATCCTAGAAACTTATGTGATTTTTTGGGTAAAGGCTCAAATCTACGAGAGTATTTCAGTGTTAAGTATTACATTATAGACCCAAAACTTGATCCTGATGACGAAGATAAAGTGCAAAAGACTCCTGACAATGAACTTGATAACAATCCACTAGAAGGGTTGATCAGAGTAGACACGATCCTGGCGTCTAGAGAATTTTCTGATCCTGAAGGACAGGCTGATAATGATATAGATACGTTGTCAAAACAGTTCCAGCAATATTATAAGAGCAGTATTGACGAAGATGATGAGCTAACTTCAGGGGGATTAAAACTACTTGGAGGTATTGCAACAGCAAATAAAACTTACGATGAAAAATTAAGAAAGACTCTTGAAGTTCCTGTTGGTGAGTTGAAAAATATTAATTATCCTGGATTCCAAAATCCTGAGATAAAAATACAAAGTAAGATTCAAATTGAGGAAGCCATAAAACATGATTCAGCTGTCCAATTTGTTATAAAAGGTATGGAGGATTTGGTACTTCCAGAAAAGTACAATGGCCTTGGATATAGAAATCTTATTTCTATTTATTTGAAACTGATAGACTTTAGAGAAAAATGGTTGAAAACATTAAGAGATGGGAAAAATATTGAGCCTATCCATATTGTATTTGTTGAAGAACCGGAAGCACATCTACATGCCCAAGCTCAGCAGGTATTCGTAAAGAAAGCTTTTGAAGCTTTATGTAATAACAAACTAATAAAAGAGACTCCTTGGCTAAGTACGCAACTTGTGCTAAGTACTCATTCAAATCATATTGTTAATGAACTTGATTTGAATTGCATGCGCTATTTCAAAAGAGTAATAGATGCAGGTGATAAAATACCTATCTCAAAAGTTGTGAACTTATCTAATACATTTGGGATAGACGATGAAACAAAAAAATTTGTAACGAGGTATATTCGTTTAACTCACTGTGATATATTTTTTGCAGATGCTGTTATCTTTGTTGAAGGTCCAGCAGAAAAAATTCTTGTTCCCAGTTTTATTAATAAAGCTGGGTTAGATTCTTACTATATTTCTATTATAGAGGTGAATGGAAGACATGCGCATAGTTTCCGTCAACTTATTGAAAAGATTGGAATAGCGACGTTAATAGTAACAGATATAGATGCTACTGAAACAAAAATAGGCGAAGATGGAAAAGAAAGACATCCATCTGTGATTACAGCAAAGGAAAAAGGTTATAAAACAGGTAATCCTACCGTTAAAAGTTGGTTCCCTGAAAAAGAACAAATAGACGACTTGCTAGCACTGGAAGAAAAAGAAAAGATTGTAGATAATGTAAGAATTGCATTTCAAACTCCTGTTAATGTTAAATGGGATAAAAATAAAAATGATTTTACAGAAATATGTCCTTATACTTTTGAGGATGCACTGATATTTACTAATCTTGAATTATTTCGACAGGAAGGGCTCCGGAAAATGGGAGCCATTACAACAATAGCGAATTTGTTAAAGAAATGTGGATCAGCCAATGAATTACAACAAAAAATATTTGATAAATTAGAAGATAAAAATGGCTTCAAAAAAGCTGATTTTGCAATTTCACTGCTTTATGAAGACTATTTTGTTGATTTAGTAGCCCCTGTATATATTCAAGAAGGGCTTAATTGGATGAAATTATATTTGGACTCTAATGGAAATGACAATGGAAAATAATAAAGATGCTCAAGTTGACGAAATGCTAGAAAAATGTATTTTTTCAAAGCCGCGTAAGAGTTTTTTTCTTTTTGCCGGAGCTGGCTCTGGAAAGACACATTCATTAGTTCTTCTTTTAAAAAAAATACGTGATAGGATTGGAAAAGACCTATTAATGCAGGGAAAGAATGTAGCTGTTATTACTTTTACGAATGCAGCAACAGATGAAATTTTTAATCGTTTGGATTATACTTCTGTTTTTCATATATCAACCATTCATAGTTTTGTATGGGATATTATAAGGCATCATCAGGCAGATATTAAGAAATTATATTGTTTTTATATCGAAGAAGACATAAAAGTATTAGAAAAGAAATTAGATGAAACAAAAAACAAAACTACGAAAACATATTTTGCAAACGTAGAAAAACTAAAATATCAAAAAGAGCGATTAACAAAAGCACAAACAATAGAGAAGTTTGTGTATAATCCCAATGGTAGCAATCCAGAGTATAATGCGTTGAAACATGCTGAGGTGATTAAAATTTCAGCCCAAATGATTAATGAAAGCGATATGCTGCAACGTATCATAGCACAACGATATCCGATACTTTTGATTGATGAGAGCCAAGATACAAAAAAAGAATTGGTTGATGCCTTTTTTGAAATTCAAAAAAATTATGCAGATATTTTTACTTTAGGGTTGCTTGGTGATCAAAAGCAACGAATTTATACTGACGGAAAAGAGAATATAGGAAGTATTATCCCTAACAAATGGGAGAAACCAAGAAAAAAGATGAACTATCGTTGCGCTAAACGAATAGTTAAATTAGCTAATGCGATTGGTAAGGATATTGAGCTTCATGCAGAACAAGATCCACGTGAAGATGCTAATGAAGGTACTGTTAGGCTTTTTGTAATTCAGCAATATGATGGTATAAACAAAGATGAAATAGAACAAACCGTGATGGAAATGATGAGTGAGTATACTCATGATAAAAAATGGAGTAGTATTGATGCAGACATAAAAATTCTGACATTGGAACACATGATGGCTGCGCGTAGGCTGGGATTTGATAGTTTTTATGCCTCACTTAGTAGGGTTTCAAAATATCAGATGACTTTTCTTCAGGGTTCTGTATCGGAAATAGAATTTTTCACTAAGGAATTATTACCCATTGCAGAATCTATGGAAGGAGATGGACGAGGTGCATTAGAAATTTTGAAAAAATACTCACCTTTATTAAGCAGACAAAATACAGAGAAACCATATGAGTCTTATTTAAAATGCAGGGAAGAAGCAAGAAATACTGCAACGCTGATTGCAGAAAATAAAACCATACGTGAAATAGTAAGAGCTGTATCAAATTCTCAATTATTGAGTATTCCAAATGTTATAGATAGAGCTAGTAATTTAGTTTATAATGATGTAAAAGAATCAGACGATGAAGAGTTGGTTGCATGGGTCAATGTAATGGACTTGCCTATCGAAATGGTGAAAATTTATAATAATTACGTAAATCAAAATACTAGATTTGATACTCATCAAGGGGTTAAAGGATTAGAATTTGATAGAGTTATGGTAATTATAGATGATTCTGAATCTAAAGGTAATATGTTCAGCTATGACAAATTGTTTGGTATAAAAGATTTATCAGATATAGATAAGAAGAATATTAGTGATGGTAAAGAAACTTCTGTTGAACGTACTCAGAGATTATTTTATGTTACTTGTACTAGAGCAAAAGATTCACTTGCAATTGTGATGTATACAAATAATCCTGAAGGGGTGAAGACTGATGCGATCAGAAAAGAGTGGTTTACAGAAGAGGAAATCGTTGTGATGTAATATACGGAATTTGTAACGCTGAATGAAGGAACTTCAAGGTTTCATCAAAAAGCTTAAAGATATTATACGTTGCCAGTATAATGGCTTACATATTACAGCATTTACGTCATTAAACAATTTACTTGGAATAGATGAAGAGAATAATATTGTTTCACGTTTAATTACTAAGAAACAGTAAGTTATTTTATAGAATGCGTAGTTATTGCCATTTCATTTTAAAGATTCAAATTTATATATTGGTGACTAGAAATACAACAGATAAAAATGAGTGTTATTATAATTCCACCTTATGGTCTGATTGAAGAGAGTTAAAAGATATAGATTTTTCCCTTTAAAAACTATAAAAAATAACTAGAGTAAGTCTATGGATTTTAGTCATATAAAGCATTTAGTTAGATGTAAAACGCAATGAATTGAGCGTTATTCAGAGATTTCTTTCTGTTATATTGGGAAAAAATATACTTTTGTAATTGGTTTAAATATTCTGACGATGGCAAACAAAGATATTAATAGAATTAAGGTCGTACTAGTCGAACAGAAAAAAACAGCCAAATGGTTGGCTGAGGAACTCGGTAAGGATCCCGCTACAGTAAGTAAATGGTGTACAAATCTATCGCAGCCGAGTTTGGAGACTCTTGTTGAAGCATCAAAAGTTTTGGGTGTAGATGTGAGAGACTTACTTATTTCAACAAAAGATGAACCCCGTTATATCAGAATTGATTAAGACAAACTGATAATTAGTAGACAATTACTGTTTGGGGGTGTTAATAAAAACTTGATGTTTAGAAATTATGGATATTAGAGAATTTGCTCAAGAATTTCAAGAAAATATTAAGATGGCTATAGAAATGGGTAAAACAGACCCGGACCTGGAACTAGCCAGTGCTATCTTGGAATATATAGAAGATAATGGAGAAGTCAATGCTCCAGAGTTATGTGCATTTCAAAAGACACGTACGCGTATTACTGCGTATGACTATAACGATGAAGCTGAATCTCTCGACTTATTTTACTTAATTAAAGCTGATACATTGCTGGGTAAGATTAACAAAAGTAAGATTGAACAGGGATTTAATTATCTTATGTCATTCTATCGTGAATCAATGAATAATACACTGCTGAAGTCTATAGATGTTAGCAGCAATGATGAGATTGTAGAAGTTGCAAAACTGGTACAGAGTACAAAAGGGCAGATTAACCAATTGCGTTTATATGTCATTACTGACGGACTAACAGAATCGGATGCTGCTGGTGCTGCTGTTGAATCCGATGATGGAGAATATATTATCGAATTTAATGTTTGGGATATGCAGCGTGTGTATCAGCAACATAATATAAGAGCCGGCAAAGAAAAAGTAGAAATAGATTTTCCTACAGAATATAACACGGAGCTCCAATGTCTCAAGATGAGCGAAGAAAATCCTTTTGTTGATGCTTATATGGCGATTATTCCTGGTGGTACCCTTGCAAAAATATATAAAAAATATCAACAGGTTTTGTTGGAAAAAAATGTACGTACATTCCTGCAGTTTAAAGGTAAAGTAAATAAAGGCATCAGAAAAACTTTACGTGAAGAGCCGGATATGTTCTTCTCATATAATAATGGTATATCTACAACAGCCAGTGAAATTGAAGTTAAAGACGTAGATGGTACATTATATATCACCCGTTTGTATGACTGGCAGATAGTTAATGGAGGTCAGACAACAGCCTCAATTGCTGCATGTTTACATGACAAAGAGGTAGAATTGAGTAAAGTATTTGTACCTATGAAAGTCAGTGTAATTCGTGACGTTGAGAATAGCGATGAAATAGTGAAAGCCATTTCTACATCTGCCAACAGTCAGACTGCAATCAAAAATTCTGATTTTTCCGCAAATGAACCTTATCTGATTGATTTGGAGAAATACAGCCGCACAGAATGGGTACCTAATGGAAATTCGAAGCCAGTATGCAAATGGTATTTTGAACGTACACGTGGACAATATATTGATCAGTTGGCTCAACTCAGTGGTTTCAACGAAAAGTCTTTTAAACGGGAATATCCTAAAAATCAAAAGATTACTAAGACGGATATAGCAAAATATGAGGCTTCATGGAATATGCAACCTTATAATGTATGTCGTGGTGCGGAGAAAAATTATACTACGTTTGTGACTGATATAAAGAGAGATAAGCCATTGGTGACCAGTACTTATTTCAAACATATTGTTGCCAAATGTATTCTGTTCAATACGATTGATTCCATTGTTAAATCTAAGAAACTAGGTGGCTATAAAGCAAATATGAATACTTACCTGATGGCTGCAATTTCTTTTCTGTCGGATAAGAAACTTAATTTGGATTACATTTGGGAAAACCAAATGATTCAGCAAGAGGTGATCGATCGCATCGAAGAATTAATACCTTTAGTATGGATGCATCTTACTGGTAGTACAAGTGGAGGTAATCAATCATCCAATGTTGGTGAATGGAGTAAAAAAACTGAATGCTGGAACAGGCTTAAATTAAAATTAGGAGATTTTGAGAAGTTTGGTCAGGATTTAATGCAGAAAGAGACAAACGAAGACGGCTCATGCTTAAATGAAGCTCAACGGAGTCGAATTAAAGAAGCAGAGGCTATAGAAGCAAATTATTGGTTCGCATTAGCAAATTGGGCAAAAACACGAGACTTACTTACTCCATTAGACAGGAAGGCTGCATTCAATTTTGGGACAATGCGTTCACGTAACCGTGCATTCAATTCATTGAAACAGGCTCAGTATGCCTTAAAGATAGTTGAAAAAGCTATAGAGCTTGGCTTTAAAGGATAAGGGAGTTTATATGGCAACAACAATATATACATATCTACATAACGACGATCTCAATGGTTCTAGAATAGTGAGCATGGATGATTGTATGTGTAAATTGTACAACATCAAGCGCGAAGACAATAATTTTCTGAAAGATTTCAATGATGATTTGCAGAATCCGGCCCTCTATATTTTGGTAAATAAGGATAAGAGGAAAGCTTATATTGGAGAAACTGACGACTTTACCAAAAGAATTGTGCAGCATCTTTCTAAGAAAGATTTTTGGGATGAAGTAATGGTGTTCTTGGCTAGCGATGGTGCAACATTAAGTAAGACGGAAGTTCAATATCTTGAATTTCTTGCATACAACAAAGCATCAGAGATGAAGTCATACGACCTGTCAGAGAATACGCAAACGCCAAAGAATCCTCATATGAGTGTAATACAAAAGGCAAAAACGGATAAGTTTTTTAATTATGTTCAGTTTTTGGCTAAATTTGTAGGTAGCGATATTTTTGAAAAGCGTCCGAATGTAATTCTCAGAACAACACTTGAAGCTGTCCAACCTAAAGTTACTCCTGTGGATATTGATTACACGAACGAGGATTTAAAGGGACGTATATATCTTTCCTTGAATGGAGAAGGTAAATATACAAAGCGCGAAATAGTTCTTGCCATTGTGAAACAGTTCTTGAAGTTATCTCCTGAAACGACGCTAAGTGAATTAAAAGCCACTTTTCGGCGGGATTATTTAGGAAGATTTGCACAATATGAGTTTATTCAGGAAGATATTGAAAGTGCAAAGAATTGGAGGGAGCTAGGTGAAGATCATAATCACTACTTTATAAATGATATACTTACAAGTGGTGACGGTGTGAATTTTGTGATTTGTGTAGAATGGGACAGAACAAATATTATCAAAGTTCTTGGAATAGCTAAGGCTTTGGGATGGACATTTGAAATAATAAAGGAATAGTATATAATGATTGACAATACTGATATTCAAAATACACCTGATAATATTGATACTAAAGGGAAATTGTGGATTGAAAGGGAGTTCTCACATCCAGAACGAACCATACGGCTTGCAACTTCGTTTAGTGGTATTGGTGCAATAGAATATGCAATACGAAGATTAGGATTAAAATCAAAAATTGTATTTGCTGGAGATATTGATGCAAATTGCAAGAAATCATATTTTGCCAATTACGATATTAAAGAGGAACAATGGCATACTGATATACACGAGTTTGATGCTACACCTTATAAGGGTAAAGTTGACTTATTTGTAGGAGGCGCTCCTTGTCAGGCATTTTCAATAGTTGGAGAACAACTTGGCTTTGAAGATACTCGTGGAACGTTGTTTCGGGAATTTGCTCGTGTCGTGAAAGAGTGTCAACCTAAAGTATTTATCTTTGAGAATGTACAAGGACTCTTCAAACACGATAAGGGACGAACATGGGGAGTCATATATAATACTTTCCGTGATTATTGTGGGTATGATGTCCATTATCAACTCTTAAATGCAAGAGATTATGGTATTCCTCAAACTAGAGAACGGTTGTTTTGTATAGGTTTTAAGAAACCTACAAAGTTTAAATATCCGGCACCAATACCTCTTAAATATAAAATGTATGACTTCTTGGAAGATTATGTTGGGAGTGAGTATTATGATGCAAAATCGAGGTTGAAAGTCCTTTCTCAAGAAAAAAAACATCGTGATGGTCTTATTAATGGTACTTCAGAGGAACAATTCAATGATTTCATATTTCAAATAAATGAGGTGGATGACAAATATTATTTATCTGAGAAGGTAGCAAAATATGTTCTATGTACAGGAACAAAGAACTTCAAAACACCTGTAAAAACAGACCTGGACATAGCCCGTCCGCTCCTTCATTCTATGCATAAAATGCATAGGGCAGGTGTTGATAACTATGTTACATATAATAAAGCAAAAGGTATTGACGGATTGCGTAAACTTACTCCTAGGGAGTGTTTGCGTCTTATGGGTTTTAAAGATGATTTTAAGTTGGTTGTCAGTAACACATCTGCATATATGGAAGCAGGTAACAGTATTGTAGTAGATGTACTCATTGCTTTGCTCAAGCAGATGGATATTACAAAATATGGTAGAGATAATGAAGAATAGATTTGATGACATACAAAATACGAAAAGTAATCTTGATGTAGAAAGAGACTGGAGGCAAATGGAATTTTCCTATCCCGAACGGACGGTTCGACTTGCAACTTCTTTCAGTGGCATTGGTGCCATTGAACATTCTTTTCATAGATTGGGATTAAAATGTCAGATTCAGTTCGCTGGAGATATTGATGCAAACTGTAAAAAAGCATATTTTGCAAACTATCCTATAACAGAACAACAATGGCACACTGACGTTCATGACTTTGATGCAAAACCTTATAAAGGTAAAGTAGATTTATTTGTAGGTGGAGCTCCTTGTCAGGCGTTCTCTTTGAGAGGAAAGCATGGAGGTTTTGAAGATACTCGTGGAACTCTGTTCAGAGAATTTGCACGTATTGTAATAGAATGTCAGCCAAAAGTATTTATTTTTGAAAATGTTAAAGGAATGCTGAGCCATGATAAAGGCAAAACCTGGAATGTGATTAAAGAAACATTTGAAAACGATTGTGGCTATCAGGTGTATTTCCAGGTTCTCAATGCAAAGGATTATGGTATTCCCCAAAGTCGAGACAGAATATATTGTATAGGTTTTAAACAAGAAACGGAGTTTAAATACCCAGCTCCTATTGCATTGGAAAAAAGTATGTACGATTTTTTGGATGTAGAATTCGATAAGAAGTATCTTTTGAAGAGTAAAGGGGCACAATTTGTGACAAGAAGTATTAATTATCAGAAAAGTTATACCCAGGTAAATGGAGATGTGGCTCTTTGTCAGAAAAGGAATCAGCAATTTAATTGGCATGGGGATTTTGTTTTTCACCCAAAATTAAACGAAGATAAAGAAACTCCTGAAACAGACGAATGCCTGTTTTGTGTCTCTGATTACGAGGAAGATTATTATTCTATCAATCAACCAGAAAAGTATGCTCTTGATTGTTCAGACACTAATATTGCTCGTATGATGAAAGCCTCGTCAGATGAAATAGATTCAAGTATGGGACGTTTCAGAAAACTGACTCCGAGAGAATGTTTACGCTTGATGGGATTTGACAATTCGTTCAAGATTGTAGTTTCAGACACAGAAACATATAAACAATCGGGTAATAGCATAGTTGTAGACGTATTAATGGCATTATTAAAACAAATAGACATTACAAAGTATGGAACAGAAATATAATGATAAAATGGAATCTGTTGGTTTTAACCAGCTTGTCTGTGACATCTTTTTAAACTGGGAAGATGTCAAGGATGAAATTTTATTACCTGATCGTAAAATTGGATCCGGTAATGGAACTGTACATGTCTTTTTAGGAGCAGCAGATGCAGATCTTCACAAAGAATTTGCATACTATTACAATGCTGTTGAACACGGTGAAGATACTGCTAAACAGGCTGTCAAAGTAAAACATTATTTTCTTAAGAGTAATGTTCTCAGTATGTTAGGATATGTATGCCAATATTATAAAAGCAAAGGAAAAGATTATAACGGAACTGTTTCTTTAATCCTAGAGCAACTTGATAATACACCCTGTCATGACGGACTCATCTCTACAGAGTCTTTTTTCAAATTATCAACTGGCTCCAATAAGCTACGTCCGTACTTTAAGCAGTTTGAAGAAAAAGGTGTTTTCCATAAAATCATACGCCAGTTACTAGTCCCTGAATCAGCTTATAAAATATCATTATATAAGAATAGTAATAATGAATATGCTGCATTTTGGTTAATTGGATTTGATGACTTAAATAATTTTGAAGCTGATTCAACAAAGTCTTATATTGAACCTGCAAATAGTGTTGTAGAAAATTCAGACCACCTTCAGCAGATTTTCTATGGTGCTCCTGGTACAGGTAAGTCATTTCGTATAAACGAAATTACCCAAAGTCAGATGTAATCCGTACAACCTTCCATCCTGATACAGACTACTCAACTTTTGTCGGAGCCTATAAACCGACAACAGTTGAAGAAAACGTCATGACCGTTATTGGTACGAAAGCTGTTCCTGTTGAAAATCCAGATGGTTCGATCCGTAAAGAATCCAAGATTGTCTATGAATTTGTTCAGCAGGCGTTTCTGCAAGCTTATACGAAAGCTTGGGAGAAGTATGCCAATGCTATTGATGCTGTACCGGAGAAACAATATCTCGTAATTGAAGAGATAAATAGGGGAAACTGTGCTCAAATATTCGGAGATCTGTTTCAACTTCTTGACCGTAATGCAGAAGGATTCTCCGACTATCCGATTACTGCGGATGCGGACATGAAACGGCAGTTGCAGAAGGCCTTTAAAGGACTTTCCTTAACAAATTCCGAAGTTATCAACGAACTCTATCATGGACGGAATGTATGTAAGGAAGTCATAGATGGTGATATTCTGCTTCTTCCTAACAATCTGTATATTTGGGCCACTATGAATACAAGTGACCAAAGTCTGTTCCCTATAGACAGTGCTTTCAAACGTCGCTGGGAATGGACTTATCGTCCAATATCAGATGCCAAGAAAGGCTGGCAGATAAAGGCCGGCGATAATCTATATGACTGGTGGAATTTCCTGGCTAAAATAAACGATAAGATTGGTTCTACAACCAACTCTGAGGATAAAAAATTGGGATACTTTTTCTGTAAAGCAGCTGATAATGGTATCATTTCTGTAGAAACTTTTGTCGGCAAGGTTATATTTTATCTTTGGAACGATGTATTCAAAGACTATGAATTTGGTGACAGTATATTTGATGATGGAAAAGGAGGTAAACTAACCTTTGATAAATTTTATACTGTTGCTGAAGGCAATACAAAAGTTGTGGAAGAAAATGTGGTAGTTTTTCTATCAAATTTGGGATTGCAAGTCATAGAGAATGAGATAGAATCAGTACCTGATGATATTTCAAGTTCCGGATTGAGAATTAAAGTAAACGACAGGGAAGTTTATAAATATAATGCTATAGCATATACTGCAGTTGAAGAATATGTAAAATTAAATCAAGATAAATCTGCAGATGAAGTAGCACGTATTTGGGATAAATTTGTTTCCTGTAATCCAACAAGTTGGTTTATTGTTACTGAAGCAGGACGTCAGACATTATCGCCAAGATACGCAAGTTACAGTTACGAGATAAAGTGTTCTGACGGTAAATCTGTATATGTAAATAAAGATGGTTGGCGAAGAGCAACAGACAAGACTCCAAGGGATACAGTACAAGAATTTATTGATGCTGTAAATGCTGAAAATTTAGCAATCCATATCAAGGTGATAAATCAGTAATTAATTATGCGAATACTTATTGAGGAATACCAGTATAATGTGGCTGATGTGAAAGACATTCTGCAAGGTATCGATGCTTTGGAGAATGTAGAAGGCCGCGTATCTATTCATTATGTGGGGTATTATTATAATACGCTCTTGAAGGACTGTGTATTCATTTTGCCGAAGGTATTGCTTAAGGATGTAAATGGTAAGGAACTGGTATTTGGTAAATATCGGCCTGAGGAAATTGCCAACCTTGATGAAAACAATCCGTTGGAACTGGAAGAGAAAAACTTTATTTATAAGTTTGCCGTTTGGATATATAGGGCTATAGTAGTATTCAAAAACAATAAGAATAATGACTCAGATATAATCTATCATTCCAGAATAGTACAGGTAGGTAACGGAATCCGAAGACTTAGCAATACGTATTTGGATATTCTACTGTCTTTAATACAGTTCAATCGTGATAACAGAAACTTTATTTTCTTTATAATAAAGAACCAGCACAGCGGTCTGAACAAAATAAACTGGACCCGTACTATTGCATCCTCCAATGCAATCATACAGAACGGGCAGCCCATCTATCTTAATCCGATAAACAAGAAAAGACAGATAAACTTTGATGAAGAGCTGCTTGTTATTTTCTTCTCCATACTGAATTATATAGGTGATATCTATGGTTTCCCAAAAGAAATTTACTGCCAGTATCAGCTGATAACCGGTAAGAAATTTGAAGTCTATCTGAATGGGCTCGGGAAAACACGTCTTCATCAGATTAAGTATAAGTATTTTTCTGATAAAGCACTGCTTCTGTGGAATCTTTGCTATGCTTTTTTTGATGAAAGCAAGAAGGTGTATATAAGTACAGACAAACGCGAATATCTGCTGGTAAAGAACTTCTACATTGTATTTGAGGCAATTATTGATGAACTAGTAGGTGATAGTCCGCTACCAGATGGTATGGATAAAAAACAGGAGGATGGTAAGATTGTTGACCACCTGTTTACTGCTGCAAGCCTTACTGATAGTGAAGACTTCCACGATAAAGAAAAAGCAAGGCAGACGTATTACATAGGTGATTCGAAATATTACAAAATGGGACATGAGCTTGGACGGGAATCCATTTATAAGCAATACACATACGCCCGCAATGTCATCCAATGGAATCTTGATATATTCAACGACTTCAATGAAACCGTAAAAAGCTCTCATGTTCGTTTGCGTGATGAGAAAACGGAAGGCTATGAAATTATTCCTAATTTTTTCATTTCAGCCAAAATGGACGAGGATTTTGACTACACAAACGATGGTATAGAAAAAACGAACAGACAGAAAAATAAACATAAGAACGTGCAATTCAAAAACCGCCTGTTTGACCGTGATACTATGTTGCTGTTTCATTATGACGTGAATTTCCTGTTTGTATTGTCTCTATATGCAAGGGATAATTCAAATCAGAAGGCAAACTGGAAGGACAAAATAAGAAATAAATTTCGAAGAGAAATACAAGAATGGCTGCAACATGATTATGATTTTTATGTCATGAAAGCCAAACCTGGAGTTAATGATGAGGAGTATATCAAAACGCACTTCCAACAGCTTCTTGGTAAGATATATACCCCATTCGACAAAGACAGAAGTATTTATTCGTTGGCACTTGAAGATAATTCTGTATATAAGAACGAGAACACGACATTGTTGCAGGAACTCAGAAATTACTTCTTCGTAGAACCTTGTGAGTTGGGGCGGAATCCGATGGAAGTATTGCCACAAGTGGCTGCAACAGCTACTGGAATCGGCACTCTTGGCCCTGATTCGGGAGAAAAAAATGTGCTTACCTGTCTAGTCCGTAAGACTGACGACATTTTTAAATCATATTGTGAACATGCAGGCAAGACGTATACAATGGAACGTATACCAACCGTGAATCTGATTAACATCAAATACCTTTTGCCGATGGTCGGTGGAAAGATAGACGGATATTATGAGATTGAACGTATGGCTTTTGTCGACAATAAAGGAGTGCCTGGACTTCGGTTACGTTTGGGTAAATATCATTCCATAGGCAGCGAGTGGGTAAACATTTACCGTATTAAAATGCAGCCAGGAGAACTGATCTCACTGGATTATACGTTAAAAATGTATCAGGATATTTAAATAGAAAAACAATGGAAGAGGAAAAACACCGTGTAAGAGCAAAGAAAAAGCTTATAAGAGTTACCTTCCCGAATGGGAAAGTGATATGCTATAACAATACTACGTCTACGATGATTAATGTATTGACCGAGATTGGTTCAGATAAATTTCCTGCTATCAATCTTGAATTATGTCATCTGCCGCTGTTGTCAAAGGAGATATATCCTCAATATAAAGAATGGATGAAGCCTGTCTGCGATGGTTGGTATTTAAATGCCCAGTCTAATTCGGATAGTAAATATCTGCAATTACGCTCTATAAACGAGCAGTTTTCATTGGGATTGAATATAGAACTAGGTACCGATTTTGAAACTGAAAAAAAGCCCATTAAGGAAAAGAAGAGTCGTACTAAAGATAAGTTACTTGTAAAATTTCCTGATGGGGAGTATGTCGGTAATGACAGTGCTATGGAGACATTTTTGGAAGTGGTATGGAAATTGGGTATCGATGATATTATGCGGAAAAATCTCACTTGGGGCAGTAATAGTCTGATTACAACATCAAAAGTGATAAATTCGCAAGTCCAGGTCGGTGAAAACCGTTGGATAATAGTTCCCGGTACAACTAAAGATAAAGTAAAATTACTCCGTGTAATAATGGCTTTACTTCATACCAATCTTGAAATTACGATTATTTAATATGGACTTTCAGCAACTGATACAGTATAATAATAATCTTAGAGAGCATCAGGTTGAGGCAAAGCGTAAAATTTATGATGCGTGGAACAGGTATGGTTCTGTGATGTTGCAGATGCCTACAGGAACAGGCAAGACTTATCTGTTTACTTCTATCGTAAATGATATTCTTTCTACCTACCGAGAACTACATAAAGACCTCCATATACTTATAGTGGCTCATAGAACTGAGTTGTTGGACCAAATTTCTGCTACCTTATCCAAATTCGGCATAGCGCATGGATTTGTGCAGGGTGCACGGGAGCAACATCTTTGGAAACGTGTACAGATAGCCAGCATCATGTCGCTGTTGACGGAGAAGAACTACAATAATACGCTCAGACTTAAATTTGATTATATTATTGTGGATGAAGCACATCATTCATTGGCAGATACATATATCAGACTCTTTGAGTTGTTTCCTAATGCAAAGAAACTGGGGGTTACGGCTACTCCCTGGCGATTAAATCATGAGTCGTTTCTCAAATTATACCAGACGTTGATTACATCCCCACAGATTTCATGGTTTATCTCTAAACATCTTCTTGCTGATTTTGATTATGTGAGCATTAAACCGGATTCCTATACTCAGAAACTAGTAGACAGGTCGGAAGTTTCTCAAACAGGTGATTTCTCCAATGCAGACTTGGATAATACGTTTAATACCCAACGTATCAGATCGAAATTGTATGAATCCTACAAGCATTTTGCTGATGGACGTAAAGGTATTATATATGCCATAAACAAACTTCATGCAGCGAAAATAGCAGAACTGTATAGCAGTCATGGAATAAATGCAGTAGCCATAGACTGTGACACTCCCAAAGAGGAGCGTCAGAATCTTATTGAACTGTTTAAGGAAGGACGCATTAAGGTGCTTGTCAACGTGGAAATATTCACTGAAGGATTTGATTGTCCGGATATAAGCTTTATTCAGTTGGCTCGTCCTACAAAATCACTTGCTCTTTATCTGCAACAAGTAGGCCGTGGATTGCGGATTGTAGAAGGTAAAGAGAAAACCATCATTATTGACAACGTTGGTCTGTATAATTACTTCGGATTGCCGGATGCTAACAGAAAGTGGCAATATCATTTTAAGGGGCAAGATGATGTAGAACATGTAACCAATAAAAAAGATAGAATATCCATTGGAGATGCTGACTATGTATTTGATGAAAGCAAATTCAATGAAGACAATGAGGAAATGCTAGTTATACGTGGTGCTACTCTCCGAAATGTTCCCATTAAATCGGTTTTACAAAAATCCATTGTAAAACCGATTCAGGAAATTTCTCTTTGCGATTATTATCTTGTGAGAGGAAATTCTGACGCTTTCAGTGTATATCCATTTGTTAAGAAGAAAGGGAAGGTGACAGGTGGGGTTAGTGGTTGCATCTATGAATATAGCAGCAAACAACATCCCATAATTTTTACTGCAAATACAGACAAAAATATAGAGCTTGTAAAAAGAAATACTAAATTAGAAACAATTATAGGATTTAGTGCTATGTTGCTGCAGATCCCGGAACATGAGATATTGAATCTAGATAATCTTTGTAGAATATCCGGAACAGAAACAAGGGATAAGGCAAGCCTGTTTGAAGTTCTGAAAATGTTATCGGAAATTCAATTGTAAATAAAATTATCTATCATATGGCAGACCGGTTAACTAAAGAACAACGGCATAAAAATATGTCGGCTATTCGTGGTAAAAATACTAAGCCGGAAATAATTGTCCGTAAGTATTTATTCAGTAAAGGATTTCGCTATCGGTTGAATCATGCTCGGTTGCCGGGACATCCCGATATAGTACTGAGAAAATATAGGACTGTAATTTTTGTAAACGGCTGTTTTTGGCATGGGCATAGTGGATGTAAATATTTTGTTCTTCCCAAAACGAATACAGAATTTTGGGAAAATAAGATAAAAGCTAACAAAGAGCGGGATGTTAAGGAGCAACGTGAGTTGGCTGCTATGGGGTGGCATTGCATAACAGTATGGGAATGTCAGTTGAAATCTACAATACGAGAAAAAACATTAGAATCATTGGCATATACACTTAATCATATTTTTTTGAATGATAGAAGTGTAAAGGAATATAAGATACTTGAAGAAAGATTGATGGTGGCTGAATCCAAACCTGATTTTGAATAGTTCTAGTAATGTAAATAAGTGTTTCTGCTTGATGAAGAGATAAATAATTAGTAGCTGTGCTGGAAATTGTATTCAAAAAAGTTTAGGAGAAATGACCAGCTGAGAGTCTTTCATTTATTTTATAAAAATAACTGGGGGCTTATACACCCCCAGCCGGCCGATTTAGCCTTTGATTATCTGTTCGATATAGTGATAAATTGTTCTGATATCGTCCAAGACAAATACCATTTCCATTATATCTGGCTAGCCGAAATATAACTACCCACCCACATAAAGTAGATGCAAAATAGCACATATAAACTTAGCAGAGTCCTCAAAGCTCTGCCTTTTCGCTTTCTGAGCTAGTCGGGCAAATTTTTGCCCAATCTAGCATAAACAATTCTTAATCAACATATTCTTTTCAATTAAAAAATTTATTATTTCTGCAACCTATGTCCCGCAGTAAGGACTTCATGAAAACCTCCTTCTACTATCCTCCCATCCACCCAGCTCTTGCTATCTATCCGGAGATTTCAGTCTATTTTGTATTTACTTAATTATTGATTAACATATACTTTGATCACAAAATTAAATTATTCATCGTAAGAATAATCAAGTAATGAAACTATTTTACATATAATTACGTTATTTTATCTCTCTTGTATAAGAAATAACTAACGGATCTTCTCTGGTTCATTTTTTATTTCCAAAATACCTTGTCAATAAAATCACCATCCCAATTCCCGCTACAGCAATTAAGCCGCAGTAGGCAATAGTCTTCCAAACCAGTCTAGAATGTAAAATCTCTGTATTTTCCATTATCATGATTATGAAAAAAGAGAAGAAGGTAAGTAAGAGGACAATCAGAATATAGAATGTCTTGTGAGAGATAAATATGAACTCCTCAGTCTTAGTGATTCTCTGCTCTGTTTCTGCACATCTAACATTTATTTCTTTTGCAAACCTTTCAAGAATTTCGTTAGAGAATTTTTCAGCTTGATTTATTGTGTTTTGGCTAACTGACAGCTTGTAATGTTCTAAAAACTTTAACATTTCTGTTATGCTATCATATAAAATCTCTACGTTCTTATTCAGATTGGCAATCCTTTGTGCGTTCTTTTCCAGCAACTGTTTTTCTTCCTCTAAAAAATCATTTTTAGGATCGTTTAAGGGAATCTGCGCTTCATTCATTTCAGCGGTAAAATCAAATTTCTTTTTCATAAGCTCATCGTTTTAATCCAGTTTTCGGTTTCTTTCCTAAGGTACGAATGGCAGCACGGGCACATCTTTTTGCCCATAAGAGATCATCCTCGTCCTTATCTCTCCATGGTAATTCGCTTTGTGAACCACCGACACCTCCGGTTGGTGCATTGGGGACTTCCAGCAATCCGACAAATATTGCTACTGCCATATCGGTTAACTCCTGTGAATTGGAGACGAAACGATAATCAAATTCATCGTTAAAATGGTTGAGTACCTTTTCTGGAATGTAGAACCGATGTTCCTGACCTTCGTGACTCAATGTATAGGGAACCGTATTCGGATTGTAGATCTTATATTTGGTATAATCAGCGGATGCCGATGGCTTCTGAATCTGTTTCGAATCAGTGTCTTTAGGTTTGTTGTTTGCTGCAATGCCTGACCTATAATGAAGTTTCTCCCATGTGGCAGGAAGTTTTGAAACCATCAGGTTTCTACCAATACCCAGATCGGAAGCTTTGTATTTCGTCTTTCCTTTCATGATAGCATATCCGTGAAGAATGCCATCATCGTCCTTTCGCTCATGTATGATATATCCCTTCTTTGTCAATGCTGCTTTGTATTCATCCCATGACCATGATGACATGGATTTAAGGACATTCATACAATCCCGTGTAACCAATGGCATGTTGACATTTCTTACCTGTTTTGCAGTTGTCCATCCACGTTTCTTTGCCACTCTTTCTGCTGCCCACTGGGCACGAAGGTGTATATTGTGGTCGTTGTTAATCTTTCCGTCTTCATCCATCCGGCAGACAGCAGCATGAAGATGAGGAACTCCGCTATTGGATTCCATATGGAGCCAGACTGTGTATTTGCTGTTGGCCAGATTGGTCGGACAGTTTCGTACTTTCCCGTCCTTGTCTTTGAACACCAGTTTATCAAACTCTTTAGCAAAATCCTGCCAAAGTTTTTGCCAGTCTTCAATGGTGAAATCCTTGGTATGTTCGGGTGACGGACTAAGTTCAATCCTGATGACTGAGTTCTTCACCGGGCGGAAGCGGGAAAGAGTGAGTTGCATTGAATTCCATATACCCATTGCATCTGGTTCCGATGACATCATATTGTCCAATATCCGATAGATTTTTTCCGGATGTTTTTTATTATGTGATTCGCCGGTTATATAACGGATGTCGTTTATGCCATGCGATATTGCTTTAGCCTTTGCGATCATGATTCTTCAGTTTTATTATTGGTTGGAATACTGTTCGGCTCTTTTACGGAATTTAGAAACTGGCAGACATTTTCTGCCACATTGCCAAGCTCCTTCAGCCAGTTCACCATAAATGGAATCTGGTTGAACATCATGTGCCGTTGGCTTGCACTCATTCCATGAAGGGCTGATGTGTATTTCACCAGGTCAGCACGGCAGTTGTCCAGATTCTGCAGCAGTGCAGCTTCCTCTTTGGAGAGTCTTGCCTTTGGCTTATAATTATATGCCCGCGCAAGCAGATAATCGCTTACGGTCATTCCGCATTGTTCGGCTAGTGACTTGATATGTTCTTTCTGTCGGGGGCTGACTTTGGCCCCGATAAATACGGTTCTCCTATTGTCCGGAGTCTCGTTCTGTTCTGTTTGTTTTATTATTTCTTTTTCCATGAGAATCTAATATTATAACGGGTTAAGGTGCGAGCCTGCGAGTACCGCACCGGCGAAGTGGCTGAGCCGGTGAGAGCGCCAATGTACAACCATAACGGAGTGGAGGTTATACCTTGGCATATCTCGCAACAGTACCTGTTGGAACTGCACGGCAAGCCGTGTCGTATATACAAATGAAATTGGCATTTCGACTGCTACCATAAACGATATAAGTATTCTAGTTATCCAATAAAAGGGGAGAAGATGAATATTCCCTATAACGTCTTTATGACTTTGCTTTATTCTAATATGTACACCCTGCCAATAAAGTAAAGCCGGATTCAATAATGGCTGTCTGGGTTGATTTTATATTCCTTTCCCTCTTTTATGACCATCCTTTTGTTACTGAGGAAGGTGGCAACTTTAACTGCTTTGTTATGTCCCAGCTTAATGTCCTGCAGAGCATATCCTTCCTTCAGTCGTTCCAGATAATCGTCATAACTGGTAATACAGACGTTTGTAAAAGCTGCTTCCAGAGCTGCCCGATGCACGCTCTCGGAAATTTCCTTGTACGGATCAAACGGTTCTTTCGCAGGTCTTCCAATTTTCTTTTCCTGGGGCTGATAGGAATCCAGCAGTTCAGGTAAGACTTCATCATTTATACGGAAAGCAAATGGTTCAAATTCCCTATCACGGATATGAATGGCTTCGACCACACTTACTGTCCTGTCCATTTTGTCCACTTCTACCTGCATGACTGTTTCAGCTTTGTTGTTCAGTTCCGTGCCGATGTGACCACGGGCATTCTCGTCATTCTTGTTCTGATGGAGAATGGTATGAATGTGAATCTGGCGGTCATCAGTCCATTGCATGAATCTGGAAATAATATCGGTCGCTTCACTGGGGGAATTGATGTCATAAAGAAAGTCTCGGATGCCATCTATAATCACCAGTCCGAGATCGGGGATTGTGCCGATAGCCTGTTCGACTATAGCCAGACGTATCGGAGGGGCGTACTTGCGCAAAGCCAGCATAATCAGATTATCTGGATTCTTGTCCTCCGGGAGTCCGGCAAGGCGCAGGATTCTTTTCAATACTTTCTGGCAATGATGGCGTCCCTGTTCTGTATCAATGTACAGAACAGTTCGCTTATCCTCTGGAAATGATGAATGGTATTTCAGCACAGTACCGTTTTTCAATGCCGATGCTGCAATGGCTGTAACGTTAAAAGTTTTCTTGCTTTTGGCCTTGCCTATAGAGGCACTGAAGTTTCCCAGTGTACCGATTGTGGCATCATCTACCATCAATACAACCGGTGACTGTTCATAAACTCCGTTTGCACTTACAGCAGATTCCTCCATATAAGCGGTCAATTCCTCGTCAGTAGGAATTCTAATGTCTGTTTTGTCCATAGGCCTTACACGTTTTTAGGGTTAGCCTTACGACGGGTGGCAGCAAGCATCTGTGTCTGTTCTTCTTCAAAAGTCAGTGGAACCTGTACCTTTCTTCCGGTCTCAAGCCATTTGTCCAGTTCATCACGATAGACAAAAAGATGTTTACCTTGTTTGATTACAGGAATGCCCCCATGCTTGACCTTATAATAAAATGAGGATTTGGATATGCCAAGGTAGGTACATACTTCATCCACCGTCATAGGAACGTGATGGCTCTCTTTGACCTTGTTTTGGACTGCCAGACTGTTTTTCAATACAGTTTCCAGATTTTCAATTCTCTTACATAATTCACCTACGACTGTAGGTAAATCGTTAAAGGTTAAATTTTTAAAATGCATAATGTCTTTATTTGTTGTGTTTAAATACGCCACAAACTAAATCAATGACATTATGCAGAAAAATAGGAGACGAGAATCATTTTCCGGTCTGTATTAATTCATTTTTTTCTCACACTGCGCTTTGTTTATAAGAGTATAATCAAATTTAAAATCATCATATTTTGGACTGTCAATAGGAATCTGACTGTGTATGGTATCTTTGAGATTCTTGACAAGGTATCCCAAAGTTGCATTTTTTAATTCATTAGGAAATATGGTTTTTATAAAATTGGCTCTTTCTGATAATGATATGCCTAACCGTTCGCCTATATTCCAGACAAAATGTCGTAATGAAGGTGATGTAAGAGGAGTTTCCATTTTTGAACGAATGGGTTTATACAAATCTGATTGCCCACTTGCCAAATGGTCTATGTTTTCATGTAGTATAAGCAGATTCTCTTTGGTAAGAAATTTTGCGGTAGAATAGGTGGTATATTCATGAATAGCATTTATAATCATTATTTTTCTCTCTAATTCTTCCTTCTGAATTTCTTCCATACGGCTTTCGAATCCCTGGAGATATGAAAAAGCTTCGGGTTTAACTTCTGAAGTAGGTTGTTGCTCCAAAACTTTGATTTCTTTCGAATCATCATGCTGCTCTGATATTGTAATGGATGTAACGATTTCAGAGCTGACAGCTTTATTTTCAGTCGTATCAGTATTCTTTGTCTTTTCCGGTAACTCAATCATTGAAATAACTTCTGTTGCATTGCTAACTTCAATCATTTCTATATCTGAAACTTCTACAGTTGGTTCACTGCATTCTTCAATTATCATATCTGGTTTGGGAATAACCTTGTCAGGTATAGAATTTCTTTGATTATCAGAAAAGATCTGCGGACATTCATCCGTAAGGAATATATAGAATACACGTTGTAATCCTCCGCACGTTATGATTATTACAACGGTTCCTAATATTATAGGTGTTGTATACCTGGTCAGATCTATCTGGTGATTAATGTACAGATATGTTGCAATTACTGAAAAAAGGATACAACTTACTGCAAGTATGAAACTTGTCTTTCGTGCCGATAATTTAATATTGTTTGTCATGTTCTGTAATTATATGTACTAGTTTTTATGGCAAATATATTTTCTATTTCCAAATAGTTGTAATTAGTGACAGATAATCGTTGAGATTTTAAGAAAAATAAGCCTAAAGTACGAAAATCATACTCTAAATCATACTATAATCATACTTTAGGCATATTATTTATATAGGATACAGACTGCTATTCTTTCCTTTTTAGGGTAATCTTATTGCTCGCTTCACGCTTGTTGCTGTCCACTACTTTCATGTACCTTTGGGTCGTGGTTATGCTCTTGTGAGCCATCATACTTTGTATGGTACGGATGTCGGTTCCAGCCGCCCCTTGCAGGGTTGCGAATGTTCTACGATACGAATGGAATGTTATATTCTTGATGATTCCGGCAGAACGAATCCATTCCTTCATGGGGACCTGGGTCCAGCACCTTTTCAGACCTTTGAATACCAAACCCTTCTTCTCAGGTGAGTATTCTATCAGCTTCAGGGCTTCATCACTAATGGGGATGATGTCTTCCGTCTTTGTTTTCTGTGTGATGGTGTGTACACATTTTCCTCCTGCTGCAAAATCAACAATTTCCTCCCAGCAGAGAGTAAGTATGTCACTGAGTCTCAAACTGGTCAGGCACGAAAAGAGGGAAGCGGTTTTTAGAACTGGTATCTTGCATGGTGTTTCAGCCAGACAGTACAATTCCTCTACACTCAGATAGTCCTTTACCACATCTTCCGGTTCAATCTTTTCCAGAAAATCATTTATGTTTGACTTGATCAGACGATTGCGATAGAGAATCTTCAGGAATCCTCTGAATGTGGACCAGTAGCCGGACGCTGAGTTTCGTGTAATATATCCATCCCGTTTTAGCTGTCTGGCATTGAGCAGATACTCACGAAACTTGTTGCACAGTTCCACATCAATTTCTTCGAAAGTACATTTGCCATGGACGAAGTTATAGAAGTGCTGATAAACGAATTCCCATTTCTGGTCGTGCTTGGGAAGTTGCTTACGGTAGTATTCCAGAAAGTCTGCCTTATATTTCCTCTTGTCGAAGAAATCATATCGTTCGTTTACGATAGCTTCAAAGCGCCGGCATCGGATGGCTTCTGCTTTCTCTGACATGGTTGCATTGAAGTCACGTTCCCGCTGATTCTTCGGATTTGCATAGATATAAATGTTCAAACCTTCGTGACGGATAGTCTTCATCGTTTCCTGGTCACGGTAGCCCGGATAATAGTCCAGATAGAAGGAAAGCATACCATTTTTTAACGGGCGGGTTCTCAAAGTTACAGTTTTACATTCTGACATAGTTACAAATGTTATTAGTTGACTTAAATTTTGCGGTGAAGATGCACAATGACTTTATGCAGACCGCATTCAGCATAAAATCATTTTCCAGTCTGTATATCTGTCTGTACAGATTCATTATCTGGCGCCCATAATGTGGTCAAATTCCACTTTCAGGAATCTCACAAAGCGCCCTTTCTTCTCCCGTTTTATTTCGTGGAATTGCAGAATGCCGTAAACAGAATCCCGTGTGAGACTATACTTCTTCATGGCTTCCTGCACGGTATAGTATTCTGAAGAATCATCTTCGGTTGTCTTCTTGGACAGATCGAAGTGAAGTTTTGAGTAGAATATCTGGCCGTGCTCTTTCTTTGAAGGGATGTTGTTGCGATAAACATGTGAACGGATGGCTACACGTGTCATCCCATAGTTTTTCTCGATTTCTTCCGGAGTGTACCATTCGGTCAAGGCATTATCCGTCTTATATTTGGCAAATGCCGCATCTATGTGCTTTTTACTGTAATAATTGAACTGGCGGATTCTGACTTTGGGAACATTGTTTTGCCGGGTATAGGTCCACACCCATTTGGCGTTGACTTTGTACTTTTCCGCAATCTGTTCAGCGGTATAATACTCGGTAACGTCAAATTCATCTTTTGGTCTGAGAACTTCATAAGGTTTTGTTTTCAGCATAAGTTCGATGTCGGTTCTTCTGATGAGCGACATTCTTGAACTCAGCCTTGATGCACGAAGTTTGTCCTCCTTTACCAGTTTATAGACATACTGGCGAGAAACGCCCATTAGTCTGGCTGCTTGAGAAAAGGTAAAGTATTCCTGGCTCTCCAGTTTGTTCTTTACCTCCAGCATTTCCTGAAATTCGCGCATTTCCATTCTACGTTCCTTCATCCGGTGTTTATAACCTCTTTTGGAACATTGCGGACTACAATAATTGGTAGTGGTCTTTTTTGCCATGAAAGGCTTGCCGCACCACTGGCAGATTCTTTTTACTTCCATTTTTGTTATTCTCCATATTTTAGTGAAACATGAGCTTTTTACAGCTCGGATAATTTCCCTTTTTGTCTACTCACGTAAACCATTGTCAACACACGTCAACAAATGCGTCAGTGTGACATCGGGCAAAAGCCCTTAATTGTTCCGCGGTAGAAATACGGTAGAAAAATATGGTGAACAACAGTATCCAACTGTTTATAGCTGGATTTTTGGCAAATAAAAAAGCCGCTGAAAATCAGCGACTTCATTATAGTTGGTTCTAATTCGTTGCAGTTGATTACAATATCCTACTTGCCGATGCAGAAATGCTTGAATATATTCCCCAATACCTCGTCGGTCTCAATTGTTCCGCCGACGATTTCGCCGAGGTGGTAAAGGCATTCGCGGAGATCCTGTGAGATGAGGTCGCCGGGAAGCTGTGTGGACAATCCGTCTTGTACGCGATGGATGGATTCAAGGGCGCGACTTAATGCTTCATAATGACGGATATTGCTTACTACCACATCGTTTTGTGAGATGTCTGGTAGGGAAGCATAGTTCACCAATTGGTGTTGGAGTTCTGATAAGCCGTTTTTCTGTTTGGCAGAAAGAGGCATTACACAAGTATTCGAAGGAAGATCAGCAAAGCGGATGGAAGATACATTTGGCACCAAATCTGTTTTGTTGAGCACCAATATTAAATGTTTGTCTTCGCATCGTGGCAGAATCTTATCGGCCAACTGATTATATTGCACTTGAGCACATGTAGCATCAATTATCCATAACACAATGCTGGCCTGCTCCAATTTCTGGAAACTTCTTTCGATACCCAGACTTTCGATGGTGTCGGTCGTTTCGCGGATACCGGCAGTATCAATAAAACGGAATACGATACCCCCCAGATTCATGGTGTCCTCAATCACATCGCGTGTAGTGCCGTGTATGTCACTCACTATGGCCCGTTCTTCGTTGAGCAGAGCGTTGAGCAAGGTTGATTTACCTGCATTTGTCTCGCCTACGATGGCTACAGGAACACCGTTTTTCAAGGCATTACCCACGCTGAATGTATCAACCAGATGACTGATTACCTTTTCTATTTGTCCGGCTATGTCTTTCAGTTTAGAGCGGTCGGCAAACTCCAGCTCTTCATGGTCACTGAAATCCAGTTCCAGTTCCATGAGTGATGTGAGATGCAGAAGCTTTTCACGCAGAGCAGACAATTCACGGCTGAATCCTCCGCGCATCTGGTTCATGGCCATACGGTGTGTAGCGGCAGAGGTTGAGGCGATGAGGTCTGCCACAGCTTCGGCCTGACTCAAATCCATTTTGCCGTTCAGAAAAGCACGTTGGGTATATTCGCCCGGTCCGGCAGCACGGCATCCGTTCTTGATAAGGAGCTGCATCACCTGTTGGAGAATATATGACGAACCGTGACACATGATTTCGGTAGAGTTCTCACCCGTGTATGAATGAGGCGCATGGAAAACACTGACAAGCACCTCATCTATCACTTCACCTTCGGGTGAGAGAATATGGCCGAAAGTCAGGGTATAGGGATGGCGTTCGATCAACGGTTTTCCCGATACCGGTGTAAATATGCGGTCGGTGATGGTGATGGCTTCCGGACCCGAAACACGGATTGTGCCGATGGCTCCGCCTTGTGCTGTAGCAATGGCGCAAATGGTATCTTGATTCATGAATATCGTTTTTATCGTCCTATACAAGTATAATCAAAGCCGAAGTTTTTCATTTCCTGAGCATCGTAAATGTTACGTCCGTCGATGACAAAGGGGCGGTTCATTGATTTCATTACGACTCCCCAGCTTGGCAGACGGAACTGCTTCCATTCAGTAATGACTATCAGTGCGTCGGCATTCAAGGTTGCATCATACATGTCGGCAGCATACTCCACTTTGTCTCCGATGCGGCGTCGGCATTCGTCCATGGCTATAGGGTCGAATACACGTACCCGGCATCCTGCTTTCAGAAGCAGGTCGATGGTTACGAGCGAGGTTGCCTCACGCATATCATCCGTTTCAGCTTTAAAGGCCAGTCCCCATATGCCGATGGTCTTGTCTTTGAGCATGCCTCCGTAATGAGCGCTCAGTTTGTTGAAAAGAATGGATTTCTGATGTTCGTTCACGTCCTCTACAGCCTTGAGTACACGCATTTCGTATCCGTTCTGTTCGGCAGTCTTGATAAGTGCCTTTACGTCTTTCGGGAAACAGCTTCCTCCATATCCGCAGCCGGCATAAAGGAACTTGCTTCCAATGCGTGTATCACTTCCGATACCTTTGCGCACCATGTTCACGTCGGCGCCTACCAGTTCACACAGGTTGGCAATGTCATTCATGAAACTGATACGTGTGGCAAGCATGGAGTTTGCCGCATATTTTATCATTTCGGCCGAGGGAATATCGGTAAAGATTACACGGAAATTATTGAGCAGGAACGGACGGTAGAGGCGGGTCATCAGGTCTTTTGCCTTTTCAGATTCTACTCCCACTACCACACGGTCCGGACTCATGAAGTCTTTGATGGCAGCTCCTTCTTTCAGGAATTCAGGATTTGAAGCTACATCAAAGGGAATGTTTACACCTCTTTTCTTAAGCTCTTCTTCAATAGTTGCCTTCACTTTCTTTGCTGTTCCCACAGGTACGGTCGATTTGGTAACCAGCAGAATGTATTTGTTCATTTCGCGTCCTACGGTACGTGCTACTTCCAGTACATATTTCAGGTCGGCGCTTCCGTCTTCATCGGGAGGAGTTCCTACGGCGCTGAATACTATCTCTACGTCATTGAGGCAGGTTTTCAGATCGGTGGTGAAGTGAAGACGTCCTTCGCGCTGATTGCGCAATACCATCTCGTCCAGGCCCGGTTCGTAGATAGGAATCTGTCCGTGCTGAAGATTATAGATCTTGCGTTCGTCCACGTCAACGCAGGTTACATTTACGCCCATCTCGGCAAAGCAGGTTCCGCTTACCAAACCTACATATCCGGTTCCAACTATCGCTATATTCATAATGATTCTGTTTTCTTAGTTTTAATGGGCAAAGGTACAAACTTCGGTATACATTACATAATAACGAGTCTTAATATTTGATTTGACGACGGCTTTTTTATCATTGCTTTTATAGACAGTACAAGGTCAATGTGAATACTTCCGTCATCTGGAAAAGGCATGAAAAACGCCATTTTGTCAATATTTGTCAGTCTGTTGTCAGGCTCTCTCCCTAATAAGTCTTTCGCATATTTAAAAAGGATGCGGCAGAGTTTAAAAACAAGACGTAAGGTTTAATGTCTGTAAACCGATACTGACAAAATGTAACTCAGGTATGTAGTTTGCAATATCTTAAGCGAACCGCGAAACCGAAAGGTGAAGGGGTTCAGATAGAAACTTTGATAAATAATAATTTAAAGATAGGAGATTAAAACTATGATGCCGAGAAAGTATAACAATCAGAACTGGTTACCGAGTATGTTTAATGATTTCTTTGATAACGATTGGATGTTGAAAGCAAATGCGACAGCTCCTGCCATCAATGTTATTGAAAGTGACAATGATTACAAGGTAGAGGTTGCTGCTCCGGGCATGACCAAAGAAGATTTCAATATTCATTTGAGTGAAGACAATGAACTTGTCATCAGTATGGAAAAGAAATCTGAGAACAAAGAGGAGGACAAGACAAACAGAAAATATTTGCGTCGCGAATTTTCTTACTCTAAGTTCCAGCAGGCACTCATCTTGCCGGATGACGTAGAAAAAGAAAGAATCAGCGCTAATGTTACCGATGGAGTGCTTACCATCGAGTTGCCTAAACGTACTCCTGAAGAGAAGCAGAAAGCTAATCGTGTAATAGAGATTCATTAAAATGATAATTGAGTGATTAAATCCCTTCCTTGTCTTTAAGTAAGATGGGGAAGGGATTTTTATTTTCCTTTTTTTTCATCCCTTTAAATTTTAAATGTATAAACTTATTTTTCATAAAGAAGTGCTTATCTTTGTTGCAGTATTCTACATATTGTTGACGATTAACTAAAAATAAGTTTTATGAAAGGGAATATTGTATGGTTGTTGGCCGCAATGTGGCTTTTGACGGCATGCGGCTCTGTGCCTCTTACGGGACGTAAGCAGATTCTGTTGGTATCCGATCAGGAAGTGCTGACCTCCAGTCTTACACAATATAGTAATTTTATCAAGAGTGCCCCCAAATCATCTTCTTCCACTCAGACTGCCATGGTAAAGCGGGTAGGGCAGAAGATAGCGGCAGCAACGGAGCGTTATCTCAATCAGAACGGTCTGGCGTCAGAGGTAAAGAACTTTGCATGGGAATTTAATCTGGTAAAAGACAATCAGGTGAATGCATTCTGTATGCCCGGAGGAAAGATTGTGGTTTATGAAGGGCTTATGAAAATCATAGCTTCAGAAGACGAACTGGCTGTAGTTATCGGACATGAAGTGGCGCATGCCGTAGCCAAGCATAGCAACGAGCGTATGAGTCAGGAAATACTGGCCCAGTATGGAGCGCAGATATTGAGTCAGTCGCTCTCCGGAAAGAGCGAGGCCATCCAGTCACTTGCCGGAAAGGTATACGGAGTGGGGACACAGTATGGAGTAATGCTTCCATTCTCGCGCAAACATGAGACCGAGGCCGATTATATGGGACTGGTATTGATGACAATGGCCGGATATAATCCGGATGTAGCCATCAATTTCTGGAAGAAAATGTCTGCCGGTTCGGGAGGCAGTGTGCCGGAGTTTATGAGTACCCACCCCAGTGATGCTACCCGCATAAGCGATATTCAGAAAGCATTGCCGGGTATAAAGGCACAATACGGCGGTAAATAAAAAAAAGAAGGCTATAAAATAAAAATTTATAACTGGTAATTTATAAAATCATGGCCTGTGTTTTCCAAATTGAAGGCTATGATTTTTTTATTTATAACTTATTATTTGAAAGCCTTAATTCCGCAACACTATAGTTTAACATTATTTATAAGTGCCTGAGCAACAAA
>OJMI01001122.1_pt1 | contig 31526 bp, 23 predicted proteins | sample 1597131 | NCBI WGS metagenome assembly OJMI01 (sample SAMEA2452116, study PRJEB22498) | human gut metagenome | reverse complement strand
ACCGGTGTAAAGACACGTCTGCTCGGTACGGACCAATGGCAGACGCTCACCACCCACCACAGCGTGAAGCTCCAGCAGGAATAACCTCACGCTCGTTTATACGCACATAAATGAAACATCCATGTAGCTATTTCCGCACATAATGCGGCATCTCGGCAGGGATAACCATTGAAATTTCGCAAAGTCCCTTCACCACGCCGTTTTCCTTCCAGGCACTCTGGTATATCATCTTGTGCAGACCTTCCTTCTCGATGGTATAGGCGTTTTGTCCGCCGGTTTCGAGCAGGTGGCGGATGATGGCCTTCGAGCGTTCGTTGTGACACTCCATCAGGTTCTTGCCTATGAGGTTTCCGTGCTTCCGGTACGTCTCTCTCGATTTCTCGTTCATGTAGAGAATGTAGCCTTCACTGTCGCATACGGTGATGGCACAGTTCAGTTCCATTGCCCAGTCGGGGATATGTTTTTCTGCTTCCATATTCATACTGTTTAAAAGATTATATAATCGGTAAATGTAAGCGCTTTCGGCCATGCAAGCAAATATTCTGCCGGGATTGTGCGGCACTATATGCATTCCGGCAAAAGAAGAAGGCCTCACCTCTATGCCGATAAGCGGGAAATGCCTATATTTGGAGCCAAACATACCGGTATGAACGACTTGACCAAAAGAAGGGCCCTTGCATGGATTATCGATATGCTGGCCTCAGCACTGGTGCTCTATATCATCGGGCACATGACTCCCATCCGGCTGCACGTTGCGGGATGGCTCTCACTCTCCACCTCGCTGCAATGCACCTATCTGGTGTGCCGCGACTGCTTTGCCGGAGCCAGTCCGGGCCGGCGGCTCATGAATATCAGGGTAGCCGATGAACATACGGGACTCATGCCCTCGCTGCGCGACTGCATAGTGCGGAATCTCGTCCTCCTGTGTATCAGTCCTGTAGAGGCCATTGTACTGCTTTTCAGTACCGACGGCAAACGCCTGGGCGACCGCCTCTGCCATACCCGGGTGACCAGCCTCGACGTACTCCCACCCTCACCTCCGGTAAGCCGGATAGCAGTGGCCTGCGTCCTGACACTGGGTATCATCATCGCCGGACGGATGCTGCTCGGCATCATGTAGCGGCACGCTGCAACGACCTCGAAGACGAGATTCTGATTAAGGAGTTCTGTCTGGAATGAGAACGGCATACAAGAGCTGAAGGGAGCCCTCGCCCATGCACAGGCGACAACTCCTTTCAGCGTTCTTCAACTTTATTATGAGGAAAATGTATTTCTGCGGCAGAAGGTGTGTCACACCGTTTCTTCGGTCACCACTTCACCGTCGAACAGGTTGATGATGCGGTCGGCATATCCGGCATCGTGTTTCGAGTGAGTCACCATGACGATGGTGGTTCCGTCCTTGTGCAGCTCGCTCAGCAGGGTCATCACCTCCTTACCGTTTTTCGAGTCGAGGTTACCCGTAGGCTCATCGGCCAGAATCAGTTTCGGACCGGCCACTACGGCACGGGCTATGGCCACACGCTGCTGCTGTCCGCCCGAGAGCTGTTGCGGGAAGTGCTTGGCACGGTGCGAAATGTCCATGCGCCGCATTGCCTCCTCCACCTTCTTCTTCCGTTCGGATGCCGGCACACCCATATAGAGCAGCGGCAGCTCGATGTTCTCATACACATTCAGTTCGTCTATCAGGTTGAAGCTCTGAAACACAAAGCCTATCACCCCCTTGCGGATGTTCGTGCGTTGCGACTCGGTATATTTCGAAACCTCCACACCGTTCAGGCTGTACGTTCCGCCGGTAGGATTGTCCAGCAGGCCCAGAATGTTCAGCAGCGTGGACTTGCCACATCCCGAAGGGCCCATGATGGCCACAAACTCGCCCTGCCTCACTTCGATGCTCACATTGTTCAATGCCCAAGTCTCCACCTCGTCCGTGCGGAATACTTTCTGTAAGTTTTCTGTCTTTATCATAGTTTTTATTCTAACGCTTTACTTATCTCATGCAAAACGCATGCCATAAGTCATACGATTAATTATCAGCATATTACATCCACATCTGATTCTCCTCTGCCGTGCGTATGCGCACGAATGCAGTGCGCAGGCGCACACCGCACCGGTCTGCCTCGTGCAGAGCCTTAACCGCCAGCATGCTGAGCCTTGCCTCCCACCGCGCTGAGCCTTGGTCGCCAGTACGCTGGGCCTTAACTCCCAGCAGACGGGGTGAATGAGCTGCATGTCACCCCCTTCCCGATTCACTTTGCCTCACGCTCGCATTTGAGGGCTTCTTCGAGCTGGCTGTCGAGTGAATCAAACTTCAATGAGTTTCCAAGTACATTACCTTCGCGGTCGAAGATGATTTTATGCGGCACAGCATCGAAACGGAACAATTGCTTCAGACTCCTGTAGTCCGCCCGCGACAGACGGATGCAGGTTTCCCCCTCGAGCATATGCTTCACCCTGTAATTGTACACGCAATCCGATGACATTGATTCATTCGATACATACACAATCTTCAAGTCCAGATTATCTGCATAGCGTGCGTGTAGCTCCCTGTTCCGTTCCAAGTCCTCGCGGCACACTCCCTTATAAGAGTCCCAGAAATAAAGCATCAGGTACCTGCCCTTATAGGGCTCCGTGATGCGGGTAATTACGTCACGTTTGTGTCCTTCGGGCAAACGGCCGACCGACAAGGGTGAGGCCGTGACTTCCGCTTTCATCCGGGCCCAGTTCTTTTTCAGAAATGGCGAAGACATATGCTTGTCCAGATATGACACATAGGCCATCAGAGGTTCCGACTCCGAGAGTCTGGGCAGAGAGCTTATGAAATCAATACATTCGCTTATCTGCAATAGCATCGGATTATCGTATCCGCTTACGCGCTTCAGCCACCGGCGACTGGAATCGGCCAAAGTTATCGACTGCTCTACCAGCGTCTTGCCGGTGAGCAGCAACACTCTTTTCTCAAGCGGAGGAATACGATTGAAATTATAGACGAATGACGAAAAGGTACAGCACTCACTCAACTCCGTATCGTCAAGGGGAATTTCTTTGAACAGTTCATGACAGATACTGTCCATCCGGGCAACCACAGGATTTGTGTTCGGGTCATCATTCGTTGCTGCGGAGAACCATAAATAGGGAATCAGATTCGATGCATACTGCAAAAGAATGGTGTTTTTCAACAGACGGACGGCATGGGCACTGTATCCGTAAACCTCAGAATAATAGTCGACCATACGCATCCGTGAGCGGAGCGAGGCGGTCTCCCCCGCCATCAGGCTGAGATAGCAGACATTGTCCATATCGCCTTTAGAAGGAATGTAAAAGTTGTACAGGGACTGGGCTTCATTCATCAGGTGGGAAATGCCGGAAGCAGCTCCCATATACAAGGTTTTTTCCGTAGAATCTATCAACTCGTCATTGTCGGACAGAGTAGGCTTTTCCCTGTAATCCAGATAGAGGGTATGCGTCTGTCCGGGCTCCAGAAAGAGCACAGGTGACAAAAACGGCATGAACAGAAAGACCTGTCGGGGATATGAAATCGGGAAACGGGCACAGAACGTTCCGTCGGATGCGGGCTCTATATCCATGAAATATTCCTCGTTATCATCGTTCATCAGACAAATCTTAAGGGCCTTGCCGTCCGGTTGTTTGTCATATCCGTCGATATATCCCTGCACGCACACGGTATCGCCCGGCTGTAAAGCGTCCGAAGTATCATCAATTCCGCCATAGTTGCGCACTGACGAACCTTCGCGCGAACAGAGGAGAGTCTCCTCTCCGTTGTTTATCCGGCAGCGGCCGTCGCCCAGCAGACGGAGCGTAAGTTTCTTTTCATCATCGCCTGAAACAAGATGCAGACGGCACGACTTTTTCCCGGCCTTAAGCTGTGCAAGTTTCCAAAGACGGTTGTCATAAACGGCCACGCTGTCATAAACTCCCAGCACCCACTGCCTGTAGCGGCCATCGAGCAGCCAGTTACCCCTGAACGCATCCTCCCTACGGAGTGTTGCGTCGGCCTCATCCGGCAATACGTTTCCGGTTACAGCAGCTTCATGATGATTACCGGTTGTGGCATCCTCCGGAACAGTTTGCATCCGCGTGCGCGGACATGACGATGTATGCACGCATAGCGGGACGCAACCGTCGGCGCGCAGTGTCTTTACCAAAGTTGTAACAGCTGATGTCCGGACCTCAGACGAAGATTGTCCGGTTACGTTCCGTGCCGAAGCCGGAATGTATCCGCACAGGGCAAGGAAAAGAAAGAATTTCCGTATCATGACAGGACAAATAATATTTTTACAGTTCATTATTTACATTGGTCCACACGGCATATTGGCCGTAAAGCCATTACACCGTATACCCATACGCAAATATATCCATTTTTTTTATCAACAAAACTATTTCACTCACTCTTTATCACCTCTGCCGGATTGATGCGGGTGGCACGGCGGATTTGACACCACAGGGTGAGCAGGGCAACAGTGTTCAGATGCAAAAACGTAATCAACCAGTATCAGAAAGAAATAATTCTCTAAAAACTACCTGCTTTATGAGAAAAAATGTAGTTTTGTAATTGTATCTCTATTAATGAAAAAGAGCTAAATATATGAATAAAAAAGATTTAACGGTATCAAATATAGAACGCCAAAATATACTCAACAACCGATATGCAGTTGATGAAATACAAAAACAACTTAAAATCGCAGGAATGCTCTTTCATGGAGAGTACTGGCTAACCAAAAAAATGGTTGCCGAGTTTTACGAGGTTGACATATCGACCATAGACAGATATCTAACATCCAACAATGATGAACTTAAACATAACGGCTATGTTTTATGTAAGGGTAAGTCTTTGAAAGAGTTTAAATTGCAATTTGCTCACCTTATCAGTGAGGCGAGCAAAACCACTCAACTTGGTCTTTTCAATTTCAAGGCATTTCTCAACATAGGTATGTTACTTACGGAAAGTGAAAGAGCCAAAGCACTACGAAGTATGATTCTTGATTTGGTTATTGCTACAATACACGAAAAAACCGGTGGAGGAACTAAATTCATCAACCGAAGAGATATCAATTATCTTCCGGCAGCTATTACCGAAGAAAATTACCGCAAAAATCTGACATCCGCAATCAACCGGTATGTAGAAGGGCATCAGACATATAAATATGCACAAGTGACAGACTTTATTTATAAGGCCGTTTTCAAAGAGAATGCCAAAGAATACCGTGAAATCCTTTCTCTGAATAACAAAGATAATGTGCGACATACATTGTATGCGGAAGTCTTGCTGGTCATATCCTCATTTGAAAATGGAATAAGTGCCATCATACAAGAACAATACAAACAAAATGGAGGCATCAAACTAACCATCAAAGAAGTAGAACATATTATTGAAGAGTTGGCAGAACACCCGATGCAAAAACCGTATCTCAATGATGCCAGAACTAAAATGGCTTCACGTGATTTCAGTTTTCGTGATGCTTATCATGGCAATATTGCTGAATATCTTAAAGCTGTAACACCCGAAGAGTTTGAAAAATTCATAGGAGACCAATCTATAGACTTCGACCATATATTAGCCGATAATAAAGATGTTCTCAAAAGATTAAAGCAGGCTGAGGATGAATAAAGAAATACAATATATTGATTACAAAGAGGCATTAAACGTCTATCGCAAAATGATAGATGCCAGTGATGGAGGTTTTGAAGGAGTACGAGACGAAGGAGGTATTCTTTCCACCCTCGATTTCGTACGGAATGATCTTTATTATCCAACATTTTGCGATAAGTTGTCATATCTTGTATTCAAATTCTGTTCCGGGCATTATTTTAACGATGGCAATAAACGTATCGCACTGACTTTGGGTGCATATTTCCTATACAAAAATGATTATCCATGGGAGGCTTGCATCTTTATGCGTCAGTTAGAAGCCATTGTCTATCACGTTGCAGCATCAAATATTAATCAAAATTTATTATTGCGCATTATAACAGCTTTCATGACAGGAAAAGACTATGACGAAGAATTAAAAATCGATATAGCCAATGCTATAAGTAAAGGTAAATTAGGAATAAAAGGAGAGGACTATAGCAAGGATTGATGCGGATGGCACGGCGAATTTGCCACCTCTTCACAAATATGTTTGTCACAGTCTTTAGTAATTTAAACAGAAGTATTATCTTCGGGCCTGATATGACCTCCCACGCTTCCCGTAGAACAGCGCACCCGGGGAGGTCTTCGAGTAAGTTTAAATTGCAATTTGCTCACCTTAATAGTTCTTTTATCACTCACTCTTTATCACCTCTGCCGGATTGATGCGGGTGGCACGGCGGATTTGCCACCACAGGGTGAGCAGGGCAACGGCCGCAACCAGCAGTCCCGACACGATGAAAATCCACGCCGACAGCGGAGCACGGTGGGCGTACTGCCGCATATACATCTCAATACCCCACCAAGCAAGGCTTGAACCCGCGACAAACGCAGCACCCAGAATGTAAAGGTATTTGCGGAACAGCAGACGGTATATGTCCGACGGTAGCGCACCGTGCACCTTACGAAGACCTATCTCGCGATAACGCTGACGGATGTCGTAAAGTGACATACCGAAAAGGCCCAGGCATGAGATGCATACCCCTATCACGGCAAAGGTGATGACGATGCGCATCACACGGCGGTCATCATCGTGCAGGCGAGAAATCTCGTCACTCACGAACGAGCACTCAAAGTCGCCCGTGCCGAATATTTCCTCGTAAAAGGCACGCAGACTGTCTACCGCCTCTTTCTGACGGCCGGGAACAACGGAAAGGAAGCAGTCTTCATCTCGAGAACTCTCGTTATAAACAAACACAATGGGATGATTGCCTCCCGAAAGATGACCGGTCTTGAAATCGTCCATCACTCCCACTATCTGGTAAGCCTGCGGTTCCCTGCTCTCATCCACCGCATACCACAGACGCTCGCGAGGCATCACACGGGCCGATGCCCAGTCGTCAATGTGCAGGGCATGCAGAAAGGCACGGTTCACTATCATTTTATATTGCCTGAAATCATCCTCATCACCCCATCCCCGACCTTCAAGAATCTTAAAACCGAACAAGTTCATATAAGCGCTGTTGGTGAAACTAAAGAAACAAGACACTTCTTCACCCTCTTCTGAAACAAATTTGACATCTCCCCGAAATTTATAAGGAGGTTCACCATAAGCCATACCGGTAAACAGTGGAGACTCACCGATGCGCTTCTCTATCCGGAAGGAAGCATCCTTTATCCGTTTTCTTTCCTTTACCATTTCTTCCCAACCGTTTGCATTAAAGCCCGGAGTCTCACGGTAAAACCTGCATTGCAGAATATTTTCCGTGCGGTAACCCGTTTGGGTGTGCAACAGGTAATAGAGATGACGCACCATGTATACGGCCGTCACTACCAGACAGAAGGTAATGACGTACTGAAGAAACAGAAAGGTAATGCGCGATGCCATAGACTTTCCGCCAAGCGAGACATTGCTGAGCGAACGCATGGGAGCGGCATGCACATAACGCCAGAACGGATGAAGTACCGTGAGCAGAGGAAGCACGAACAGCACAAATGCCGACAAAAGCACATCAAATTTCCAGTTGCCCTGCACCGGAATGTCATACCACAAAGCTACCAGGCCACCCGTAACCTCTACCAGCAGCCAGACCACAAACAGGGCTATGGCATTCAGGCAAACATTCTCGGCATACAACTGAAGGAACATACTTCCCTTACCGGCTCCAAGCACTTTCTTTACACCCAGCTCGCGACTGCGCTTGAGCATCACCACCGTATAAAGGTTTACATAGTTGAATATTCCTACCAGCAATATCAGCAGTGCTACCAGAGACAATATATCAAGCACTTGCTTGTTGCCGTGAAGAAGACGTTTCCGGTCATACGAAAGGTCATAAGCAAGCCCTCTTCCCAAATAAACATCATCCAGCGGAACAAGTTTGTAATATATCGGACGGCCATTGTAAGCCTGCAACTTCATGGGAACGGCATTCTTACGGTTCAGCGCCGTCACATCATCGGCCCGATACAGACGTACTACCTCGTAAGGCAGGTAACCCCACATAGGAAGCAAGTCCATCGAAAGCACCACATCAAACTGAACGAACGATTTGGTGGCGGGTTTGCCAAACACACCGACCACCTTCACATATTTACCCGAAGAAACAGTCAGCTCTTTACCGACAGGACTCTCCTCACCAAACAGGCGTCCGGCAGCTTCGGCCGATATCAACGCCTCATTCGGAGCAAGCTTCATCACACCTTCCACACAGGGATAAGGCATCATCTCGAAAAAAAGGCTGTCGGCCACCAGCGTATTTACCGTATAGCGGTATCCGTCCTTTATCACGTAATCATCATTTATAAATATGAACCGGCTCACCATTTCCACCGACGGGTCATTCAGCGGGTCACGGTAATTAGGGTCGTTATTATAATCTTCACTAGTGCTCAGTCGGGGAGCATTCACCCCGTCGACAAGATAAGTCATGAACGTGCGCTCCAGATGGGGCACAAAGTGATTGACCGTATATTCCTGATGGATGTAGCGCACCAGAATAAATACGCAGGAGAGGCTCAAAGCCAGTCCGGCTACATTGATTGCGGTATAAGTCTTGAAACGCAGTATGGTGCGTATGGATAACAAAAACTGTTTCATATTTCTTTTTGCATTTACTTGTCTTATCACTCACTCTTTATCACCTCTGCCGGATTGATGCGGGCAATATCACGGATACGGACATACACCGTGAGCAGTATGAGCAGCGTCACACTGAGGAAAATACTTCCGTAAAACCAGACTCCGGTATCAATAAACGACACATACAACCGGCTGAAACAGTGCAGCAACACACCCGTCAACGGAAATGCCAGCAGCGAAGTGGACAGCAACAGCACAATGTAAAGCCGGGCAAAGAGCAGGGCTATCTGACACATTCCGGCACCGTTGATCTTGCGTATGGCCATCTCCTTGCGGCGGTATTCCGTATCGAGCGTAATGGCCGAATAGATTCCCAGCATGGAAATAACCAGCACGATAACGGCCATAAACAGCACAATGCCCCGCAACTTGAACTCCAGCGCCTGCACCTCACGAATGTCGTCGGCCAGCGTATGCACGCTGCAGTCCACGTTTTCAGGAAGATGTTTCCGCAAGACGGTTTCCACCAGAGCGGTCACTCTATCGCAGCTTCCCTCACGGCACTTCACGTAGAAATGGCCGATATAGCCGGACGTATCGTAAGGCAAAAAGATAAACCCGATGCTTTCGTTGTATGCACTCATCATGAAAGGCGTGCAGATTCCCTCCACCGTATATCCGCCGTCATAGTCATACAGGGTTTTTCCCAGCATGTCCTTTTTCAGGCGCTCTGCCAGCTTCCGGTCAATAACAGCCTCACCGGCCGACTGTAAAGTACGTCCCGCCTCGATGTCCACATGCATGAAACGGAAGAAATTCGGTTCCACACTCAGCAGGTTCATTTCCAGATAAGAATCCCGGTTGTCTTTCTCTTCAAGCATGCCGGTACCCGATATGCCGTTCAGATAGTCCACTTCAGATATCAGAATGTCTTCCACATCAGGATATTTCCGGATTTCCTCTATCAGCTCTTTTTTCTGTGCCGTGTTGAGGAAACCGTATTGCAGGGGCACGCTCAGAACGCGCTCTTTCTCGTCGGGCGAAAGCGTACCCAGCAGCGCATTGCTCACATGCTCCGACTGGAGATAAAGCGCCACGGTAAGCGTAATGAATATCCACCCGATAAACAGCTGTACTCCCAGCAGAATATTGCGTATGCGGTGACTGCCGTAACGACCCATACCTCCAAACAGTCCCGCCTGCACATCCGTGCGGCTTATCTTCAGAACCACCGCCAGGCATATCAGGGCACATACCAGAAGCAGGGCCAGCAGGTAGCCCGCCATTTGCAGCATCATCTGCTGCGTATCTATCTGAATGCTGTAACGGACTATCGTCAGACGGAGGTATGGAGCGAGCAGTTCCGTCATCAGAAAGCTCACGAAGAAAGACAGGACCACCGTAAATGCCGACTGCACGAAAAGCATCGCAAACAGATGCCCGAAAGCCGCACCGTTCACCCGGCGGATATTGTATTCACGCAAGCGGGTAAAGAACGAACCGACAAGGAAATGGAAGAAGTTGAGCATTCCTGCCGCCAATATCAGAATACCGGCTATGAGCGTCACAGTGCCAAAGTATTTCGCAACGGTATCTTTCCAGAACCGGCTTCCGAAGGCTTGGGCACTCACCTTCATCTCTTCACCGAACAGCCGGAGCGTGAGCTGCCGTTCGTTCAACTTCTGCATGAACTGTTCACGCGACTGCCCTTCACGGGGAAGTGCGAACGTATGGGCTCCCGTAACATTCTCTCTTCGGTTGCGGATAACTCCCTCACTGTCGTTCAGCACCATCGCATCGGTCTTGCACAGAAAGTTCAGGCTGTTGTTCAGCGGAAGGTCTCTCATTACGGCCTGAACGGTATAGGATATACCACCCTCACGCGGAGTAGTGTCGGGAGAAGACCAGAGACGCCGCAAGAGTGTCATCTGCTTGCCCACAGCCTTCTCGGCCGAACCGAAGATGCGTACGGCGGTACTCTCGAACAGTACTATGGCATTCGGCGTGTGGACCGCCTGCTGCCAGGTGCCGCATATCACTTCCGGAGTAAACACCCGACCGTAAAGCGAGTCGGTCTCTATCATCATCAAATCATACGGTAAGAGCTTTCCGGCCGTTAGCGATACATTGTAAGAGCGCTCTCTCGGATAGGTCAGCGCACAAAAGCAATCGGCTTCGGGCATCAGCTTACGGAGGCTGGAGGCCAATTTGCCCGGTGTGCCGCTCACCAGACCTCCGTCGGGAGTATGCAACTGCACCTCTACAATCTGTTCTCTGTTGCGGAAACAGCTGTCGGTATCGAATATGTAACGGCTGCAATAGAGGCAGACACTGAAACAAAACAACGACAGCGAAACGCATAACACGGCTATCAGGTTCTGCATCTTGTATTTCATCAGGCTGCGGAGAGCCACTTTCAGGTAATGTGCTATCATAATCTTTATATTATCATCTTTCTGTTATCACTCACTCTTTATCACCTCTGCCGGATTTTCGTTGGCGGCACGCCATACGCTGCGTCCGATGCACAGAACCACGAACACATACATCACCGCAACGATACCCGCGTATATCCACCAGTAAAGCGGGGTGCGCTCTACATACTGCTCCAGCCAGTGAAGCATGACAAAGGTTCCCAGCGGAAGGGCTATCACGCAAGAAAACAGAAGCAGGTAAAAATACTGACGCAGGAAAGAACGGATGATATCGGCAGAAGTCGCACCGTTCACCTTGCGGATGGCTATCTCCTTGCGACGGCGCTCACACGACAAGGTCACGTGGGAATATACACCGAAAAGGGATATGCCTACACAAACCAACGAAACAAACAGGAGCAGACGTAACAGCGCATTCTCCGAAGTCAGGTATTCGTCATATACATCGTTCACAGTCTGGAGCAGATAATATTCACCCGGGAAATGCGTTTCCATCCATTGCCGGCAGAAGGTTTTCAACTCATCGGCTTTCTCCTCGTCGAAACGAATCAATATATTGCCTTTACAATTTACCAGCCTGCTTTTTGTTCCAATCAACAGAAGCGGCTCCACCGGTATGGTAGGAGCAGAAAAGTGTACATCTTTCATCACACCCACCACCGTATAGGCATCCATTGAATACGAATAGAGCTTTTTCCCTATCGGTTCGGCCCATCCCAGACGTCTGGCAGCCGTTTCATTGACAATAACCTTGTCGGGCGAGTCCAAACGGCATTCGCCTTTCAACATGGAGATTCCATAAAAATCAATAAACTCTTCTCCCTCGGATATTACCTGCACACTAAAAGCCTCATCAGACGGTTGCTTGCCGTCCCAGTTTTTAAACCCTATCGCAACTGCTCCCCTGCGAGGCAAAAGCGAATACATGTTTTCCTTCACCTCCGTCACGTAAGGCAGCTCTTTTACAGCATGTGCTATCTGTTTCTCACAGTCGTGCGGACAGACCAGCGTGGCTCGTCCGTCACGTTCAAAACCAATATTGATGTGTTTCAGATAATACAACTGTGAAAAGAGTCCCGAAAGACCGAACAAAATCAGGACAGATACCGTCAGCTGTACACAAATGCCTGCTTGCTGAACAGTCATCCCCCTGCCCGAAGAAACGGCTGCACCATGCAGCAGAGACGAGAGTGATTTCCGGCTATAAACGGTAATGACCAGCATGGCAACCAGAAAAGACAAAAGCAGCACTGCCGCAAAATAGATTACCGAACCTGACACTACATCACCGTATACTCCGGAAAGTTCACAGAACTTCTTCTCGAAGAGTTCGACCAGAATCATACCGAAAAAGGCGGCTGTCAGCAACACGAGCAACAACTCGGAAGCAAACAAGACAAACAGTCCCCACAGAGAAGAACCGCACGACACACGAAGCGCCAGCTCACGCGAACGGATGCGAATGCGCACCACCAGCAATGAAAAGAAATTGATTAATGCAACCAGAATAACCAGAAGTCCTACCAGCGCAAAAAGCCACACATACGTCAGGGAGATACTGTTGGCATCCTTTAGAAGGGTATAATGACACTCGGTTATCGGTTTCATTTGCAGATTGTTTATCAGCACACCTTCGGCCTCCTTGAACTCATGCTTCCCCAACTTCCCGGCAAACGCATCTTCATTCACTCCTTTTTTCAAGCGGAAGCAAACGGTAAAGTTGCTCATGTTCCAACTTTCCTTATATTCGGGTTTTACCCCTGCCATTATTCCGTATGGCATGTTTGTATGTTTACCAAAACCGGAAACAAGAGCCGATATCTTCACTTCCACACCGTTTACACGCATCACGCGTCCCATCACATCGGTCGTACCGAACAGCTGCAAGGCCGTTTCTTCCGTAATGGCAATCTCATCCGGCGAACGAAGAAAATTCCAGTTTCCGCCGAGCAAACGAACACCAAACATACGGATAAAGGCTGTATCTACTTCTATCCGGTCTAATTTCTCTATCCGTCCGTCAAGTTCCACCAGTGCTTCCCAGTTATAGAATGAAGCGGCACTCTCCACCTCCGGAAAATCCCTATGAATGGCATTTGCCAACGGGAATACGTTATGTGTGCTATATCCCGACATCTCAAGCTTAGATTCCCCGTAAACTATATATATCCGTTCCGCTCCCGGATGAAAGGAATCGTACGTGAGTTCGTAACGTATCCATATCATGGAGAAGGCAAAGCAGACAAAGCCTACTGCCAGGCCGACGATGCTGACTGCTGTCTGCATCTTGTATTTCATCAGGCTGCGGAGAGCCACTTTCAGGTAATGTGCTATCATAATCTTTATATTATCATCTTTCTGTTATCACTCACTCTTTATCACCTCTGCCGGATTTTCGTTGGCGGCACGCCATACGCTGCGTCCGATGCACAGAACCACGAACACATACATCACCGCAACGATACCCGCGTATATCCACCAGTAAAGCGGGGTGCGCTCTACATACTGCTCCAGCCAGTGAAGCATGACAAAGGTTCCCAGCGGAAGGGCTATCACGCAAGAAAACAGAAGCAGGTAAAAATACTGACGCAGGAAAGAACGGATGATATCGGCAGAAGTCGCACCGTTCACCTTGCGGATGGCTATCTCCTTGCGACGGCGCTCACACGACAAGGTCACGTGGGAATATACACCGAAAAGGGTCACTATCACGCACACCACCGTTATGATTCCAAGCAGGCGTGACATGGAACGCTCGGCGGTGAGATACCCGTCATACACATCGGTAAGGAATTGCGCCGGTTCCGGGTTCTCCAACTGATACTTCTCTGCCCACTCCAGAAAGAAATGCTTCAGTTCATCGGTATACTCCTCGTCAAAGCGGACAAGCACGTTACCTATGCCTTTCAATATATACATCTCAGGCATCTTGAATACAATCGGAGATACCGGAGACAAAGGTGTGTCGGTATACATATCCTTTACGACTCCTACCACCGTATATCCATCAACCTTCTTCCCCAACGCATCGTTCCATCCCAGAGCCTTGACGGCCGCTTCATTCAGCAATATCTCCTGGAATGTTTCACACTGCATACGTCCTTCCAGCAGACGGATACCATAATAACGGAAAAAGGTTTCGTCGCAAGGCAGTGTCTCGACAGTAAGACTATGCTTATCGGGCGACTTGCCCTCCCACTCCTTCAAAGATTCAGAAATTACCACCTTGCGCGGGAACAGCAGGAACACATCCTTACATACTTCCTTCACATAGGGAAGTTGCCGGAGGTCACGTATCAAATCGTCCTGATGGCCATTGAGCGTTTCGCTCCACACAACAGCCCTGCCTGAACGTTCGAAACCGAGATCGGTATGCTGCAAATGATACATCTGCATCTGAATGACCGACACTACAAACAGTACGAGTGCCGACACCACAAACTGTATGAGCGTACTGACCTGATGAAAGTTGACCCGACGTCCTGAGACCGGTATACCGGAATGCAGCACACTCATCAGCGAGCGACGGCTGTAATACTCAATCAGCCCATATGCAAAGAGCATGGACAGCAAAAAGACTATCAGAAAATAACCTGCCGACACAAACATGACACTGCCCTCTACCCCTGAAAGTTCGTGAAACTTCGGTGTGGCCAGTTCTATAAGCACCATGCTCAGCATCCCGCTCACTGCCAGAATCAGAAACATTTCCGTACCGAACAGGACAAAAAGCCCTCGGCGGGACGAACCGCACACCACACGCAAAGTGAGCTCACGGGCACGGATAAGAATACGACTCACCATAATAGAGAAATAATTGAACAGAGCCGCAAGAATAACCAGTATGCTTATGAGTACAAAAAAGCGCAGATTGAGCATCGACTGGGCATTCTCACCCGTTTTCCGGAAATGCCAGTCTGTCAGCGGTTCCACCTCCAGGTAGGCATCAGCGTTATCCAGATTGCTGTGATTCAGTTTCCGCTCAAAGTCTTCCCGGTCGGTTCCTTCACGCAGACGCACACAAGTTATATACCTCATCTCAAACTCGATAGGAGCAGGGATCAGTCTTAACATCACTTCATACGGGATATTGGTATGCTTTCCAAAACCTTCGACTACCGCTGTTATCTCAAAAGAGCGGGTCGCATATTCCAGTTTCCGGCCCAGTACGTTGTCTGTGCCAAACAGTTCTATGGCTTTATCACGCGTAATGGCAATCTGGTCCTTATCGGTATAAAGGAAATCCCAGTTACCGGCCAACAGCTTCACACCAAACATATTGACGAAGGATGAATCGGCCACAAGGATGTTAAGATAATCAGTCTCACCCTCCCAATTGAAAGCATTGGTATATGACTCAAAGGTAATCGCACGTTCCAGCTCAGGAAACTTTCTGCTCAGTTCGGCCGACAGTCCGTACATGGTACTCGACAAATCATGTTCTACCCTCTTCTTTTCGTTGATTATGTACATCCGTTCCGCTCCCGGATGGAAGGAATCGTACGTGAGTTCATAACGTATCCATATCATGGAGAAGGCAAAGCAGACAAAGCCTACTGCCAGGCAGACGATGCTGACTGCTGTCTGCATCTTGTATTTCATCAGGCTGCGGAAAGCCACTTTCAGATAATGTGCTATCATAATCTCTCTTTATTTGGGAAAACAAACTAAAACACCAGTTCCTCTGCGTCACCAAAGTTATCATATCCTGTCGTAATCACACAATCGCCGGGCTGCAATCCTTCGGTAACTTCATACTGAAGCGGATTCTGACGTCCGATGGTGATGGGCACCTTCACGGCACGGCTCTTGTCGGCATTGAGCTTGTAAATCCAGCGCCCGCCGGTATGCTGATAGAAGTTGCCGCGCGATATGACCACCGCCTTCTCGGGCTGACCCAGCTCTATCTGCACGCGGAAGCTCTTGCCCAAACGCAGGTTGTCGGGCAGCTCGCCGGTAAATACCAAATCGACTTCGAACATGCGCTCCTTTACCTCGGGCACTACCTTCGATACGCGCAGCGGGTACTTCCGGTCCTGATAAGAGATGCTGGCCGGAAGTCCGGTAGTGACACGGTCAATGTAATACTCGCTGAGCGAGGTATGAATCTTGAAGCGATCCATCACCTTTATCTCGCCCACGTTCTCACCTGCGCCTACCTTCTGTCCCAGTATCACCTTGACGAAGCTCAGCTGTCCGTCGGCCGGAGCACGCACCACCATTCCCTCCATGCGGCGGAGACCGCGCTCCATCTTCTTCTGCTCACGGTCATAGTCCTTGCGGAGCATCTCCTTGCGGATGACGGCCATCACCGAGTCGCTGCGCAGACTCTGGAGCTTGAGACGGGTCGATTCGGTCTTGTACCTGAACTCGTCTTCCGATACTTCCAGCTGTGCCTTGCTGCGGATACCCATGCCGAACTCTTCCTTCTCCAGCTGGAAGTTCTTGCTGATGCGGTTCAGCTCATAGGTGGCATCGAGCGCCTGCTGTTTCAGGTTCAGACGTTGCTGTTCCATCTCCAGTTCCTTTTCACGGTAGGTGATGCGCTGCTTTTCCCACTCGTCGCGCTGGTCTTCAATCTCACGCATCAGGTCGGGATTGGTAAGCACCATGATGGTATCTCCCTGTTTCATCAGCTTTCCGTCTTCGGCCACGATGCGTTCCACATTGCCCGCCTCAAGCGTATTGACCATGAGCGTCATGATGGGTTGCACCACGCCTTCCACATCGACATACTCCCTGAAATCGGCATTGCTCACTTCCGATGTCTGCACGGTTTCGAGCTTCACCCGAAGGCGACGCGGCCCGGAGGCCAGTACAATCACATAAACCAGTCCGGCAAGCACCAGAACACCGCCGATAAGACGATAGCGGTAACGGACGTACCAGGGTTTCTTTTCCAACTTTATATCCATAGTTTTTCTGTTTTGTTATTCTGCCTTGAAATCGAGGTTATACCACAGGGGGCAACCTTTCTGAAAATCATACTGGGTCATGCTGCGCAGTCCGTAATACAGGGTCCAGTAGGTCTGCACGGCCTGCATGTAGGTGCGTTGCGCGGTATCTTTCTCACCGGTAGCCGAATTCAGGTCGAGCAGGGTGGACTTTCCGGCCAGATACATGCGCAAGGCCACTTCGTAACGCCTGCGTGCGGTACGGCTTGTCTTGGCGGCAACGCTCACCTGACGCGCCTGCAGGTTGAACTGCCGCACCATCTTGCGTACGTTCAGCTCAAAGTCGGTCATGGCCTGGTCAACCTGCGTATCGACAAGCTCTACGTTCGACTTGGCCACCCTCACACGTCCCTTTCCACGCCCCCAGTCGAGAATGGGGATGGCTATCGAGAGGCTCACATACTGCTGGTCGAGCGGATTGCTGTACGAGTCCTTGAAACGGTCGGCCGTCTGCGAGAGTCCGAACTGGAGATACAGGTCGGCTTTCAGTCCGCGCGAAGCCCGTGCCGATGCCAGGTTGCTGCGGCTTTCCAGACGCCGGCGCTGGAAGTTGTCCATGTCGGGGCTGTTGGCGTATGCCTGACGGAGAGCCTCATCGAGCGGTACCTCAAACGAGGGCACACTGTCCGACGGCACCACCTCTATCTCCACATCGTCCTTGATGCCCAAAAACGAACGAAGGGTGAGCATGGCATCCTCCACATCAATGCGTGCGCGCATCATGTTGGTCTCCTCATTCAGCTTGTTCACCTCAAGCTGGAGCATCTCATTCTCGGTAATACTGCCTATGTTATAGCGCCCCTGCGCATAGCGGTAGAGCGTATCGGCCGATGCATAGTTGGCCTGCGCTATGGCCAGGTCGGCCTGTGCCGATGCCAGCTCATAAAAGTATTGGCATGCCTGTGAGGCTATCAGCTCCAGCGTCTCGGCATACGACTTTCCGGCCTCACGGAAGCGGACGGGCTCTATGCGGCGGTCCCATTTCAAATCATTGTATCCGAATATCGACTGCCGGTAACCGATGGAAACAGGCTGGGTATTGTAAGTGGTAGTACCGCCTCCGCCCAGCTCGTCAATGCGTTTGGATGACGACTGGATGAAGAAGTTTCCGCCGGTAAACCATACGTTCTGGCTGATTTCGAGACTCAGGTCGGTACCCAGCAGGTTCTGGCTGATGAAACGCTCCGTACCGTCGGGCTGCGTCACCTTATTGATTTGGCGGTTCAGATAGGGAGCCGACGTAAGGCTGACCGACGGCAGATAGTTGGCCCGATAGGAACGGTAATTCCAGTAAGCGGCCCGGTAGGTATGGCGTGCCGCCTGCGCGTCGGGCGAATTGGCCTGCGCCATGGCAATCGTCTCGTCAAGCGTCAGGGTACGTCTGTCGTCCGAAGCAGCCTGCAAGGGAACGACGGCACAGACAAGCCATAATACAAACTGGGTAATGTATCTCATAATGTCAGGTTTTTATACAGTTTTACACAAATCGCTGTCCAAAAAGCATGCCACCCTCACAAGGGATTGATTGACAACAATATGAATCTGAAAGGAATTGAAAAAACGAGTGCGTAGACGCACAAAAATCGTGCGAAAGCGCACATACAACACAAAAGTAATTTACCTATCTTTGCGCAAAAGGACTACCGCTATGGAAGAAAAAGGAAAGATACTGATTGTTGACGATAACGAAGACGTGCTCTTCGCCCTGAACCTGCTGCTCGAACCGTATGCCGAGAAAATAAAGGTCACCACCCAGCCCACACGCATCCGGCATTTCATGGAGACGTTTCACCCCGAAGTGATTCTGCTCGACATGAACTTCTGCCGCGACGCCATCAGCGGACAGGAGGGCTTCGCCTGTCTGGAAGAGATTCTGAGCATCGACCCGAAAGCGGTGGTGATATTCATGACCGCATACGCCGACACCGAAAAGGCGGTGCGGGCCATCAAGGCAGGAGCCACCGACTTCATATCCAAGCCGTGGGAAAAGGAGAAACTGCTGGCCACCCTCTCTTCGGCCGTAAAGCTGAGCAAGTCGAGAAAGGAGGTTGACCGCCTGCAGGAACAGGTCATGGCCCTGAAAAACGATGCCTCGCTGCCCGAACTCATCGGCGAGTCACCGGCCATGAAGAAGGTGAAGGAGACTATCTTCAAGCTGAGTGATACGGACGCCAACATCCTCATACTGGGCGAGAACGGCACGGGAAAAGACCTCGTGGCACGCATGCTGAAGCACTTCTCGCCACGCTCGGCAGAGGCTTTCGTCACCATAGACCTGGGAAGCATCCCCGAACAGCTCTTCGAGAGCGAACTTTTCGGGTATGAGAAGGGAGCCTTTACCGACGCGCGCAAGTCGAAACCGGGACGGATGGAGATGGCTTCGGGTGGTACGCTCTTCCTCGACGAGATAGGAAACCTCTCGCTCCCCATGCAGGCGAAAATGCTCACCGCCATCGAGAAACGGCAGATTACGCGACTGGGCGCCGTAGAGCCTACCCCGATAGACATCCGCCTCATCTGCGCCACCAACGCGCACCTGTTCGAGATGGTAGACGAAGGCAGCTTCCGCCAGGACCTGCTTTACCGCATCAATACCATCGAGCTGCACATACCGCCCTTGCGCGAACGGGGCGACGACATCGTGCTGCTGGCCGAACATTTCCTCGACGTGTACCGGCGGAAATACAAGAAGGACATTACGGGACTGAACCGCGAGGCACGCAACAAGCTGCTGCGCTATGCGTGGCCGGGTAACGTGCGCGAGCTGCAGCATATCATGGAGCGGGCCGTTATCCTGACCGAGAACACCGTGCTCCGGCCGGACGATTTCCTCTTCCCCTCACCGAAAACGGGACAGAAGGAAACAGCCGACGAGGAACTGAACCTGGAACAGCTGGAGCGGAAAGCTATCCGCCGGGCCATCAAGCTGTGCAACGGAAACATGACACAGGCAGCCGAACTGCTGGGCATCACCCGCTTCACACTGTACCGCAAGATTGACAAACTGAACCTCTAACCCTCATGCCGCATGAAAACATTCTCCTACTGTCTGGTTACCCACATCGCGGGCATCGTTCTCTGCACGGCAGGGGGCGTATACAGCGCACAGCATCAGCTGCTGTTCTGCACCATCCTTTGTGTGCTGGCATGCATCGGAGTGGCATGCAGCCTCTACCGCATACACACCCGGCAGATACGCATGTTGCAGCGCACGGTGGACTGCCTGAAGCGAAAAGACCTGAACAGCATCGTCTGTCCGGCATTCAAGGACAGGAACATCGCCCGTCTGGCATCCGACCTCACCGACGTCGTCCGCGAACTGCGCACCGGCATCGTGAACGAGGAGGCGAAATACCAGTATTACGTGAACCTGCTCGAACGGGTGGATACGGCCGTCGTGGTGTGCGACAGAGAGGGACGCACGGAGTGGATGAACCGTGCCGCCACCGAACTGCTGGGCGACACGCCCGTACTGCCCGATGACATTGCCCAAGCGATAAGCGGCGGCAAACAGGTGATTCACCGTGACGGCAATCCGGTGGGAAAAGACCTGGCGCTGTCGGCTTCACGGCTGGTGATAAAGGGAAAGGAACGGCGCATCATCTGCCTCAACAACATTCATTCGGCACTCGAAAAGACAGAGATGGAAGCATGGCAGAAACTGATACGGGTGCTCACGCACGAAATCATGAACTCCATCACACCCATCATATCACTCTCAGACACGCTGTGCGAACGCAGTCGCGAACTCTCGCACGACGAGCATACACAGGCAGCCATATCGCAGGGATTGAGCATCATCCACCGACGCTGCAAGGGACTGATGGAGTTTGTAGAGAACTACCGCAAGCTGACACGCATCGCCGCTCCGGTAAAGACGAAGATTGGCGTGGATGCCTTCTTCCGTGACCTGAAGGGACTCTCGGCGCAGCCGTTCATCACCTTCCGTACCGCTGCCGAAGGCATGTACTGGCACGCCGACCGTGCACAGATGGAACAGGTATTTCTGAACATCATCAAGAATGCCACAGAAGCCTGCAAGGAAAAGGAAAACCCGCAGGTTGAGGCAGAAGCGCAGTATACGCCCGACGGAAAGAGCATCCGTTTTACCATCAGCGACAATGGCGAAGGCATCCTGCCCGAAGTGAAGGAGCGCATCTTCGTGCCGTTCTTCACCACCAAGCCCAACGGCTCGGGCATCGGTCTGAGTCTGTGCAAGCAAATCATCACCCTGCACGAAGGGCATATCTACGTAGAGTCGGAAACGGGTAAGGGAACCCGCTTCACCATCCTGCTCAAAAAGGAGTGAAAAACAACCGTCTGCCGGGAGTTAAGGCTCAGCGTGGTGGGAGTTAAGGCCCAATACGCTGGCGACCAAGGCTCAGCACGCTGAGTGTCAAGGGTCAGCTTTCTCCTTCCTTACGTACCAGCACTATCATCTCTCTGTCGGCCTTACCTGCCTGATTCAGAAACTCGTTCCACAAAGCATGCATCTCTCGGGGATAGGTTCCCTTGCGGACAAGCATCGACTGACAGACGAGCAGACGGCCGTCGCGCACAGTAACGTTCGAGACAAACGTACCGAAAGGCTGCGTCAGGCTTACGGGCTTCGGGATACGTTCGGGCACATATCCGGCAGGAAGCAGCACTTCGAGCGTATCGGTCAGCAGTGAACCTTCGGTGAGGTAAAGCGGATAGGCATGCGACGCAACCGGTGACACCGACGGACGGCGACGATAAGGATTGACCGTAAGGAACATGCGGTTGCCGTTTACGGTTCCGCACTGCCCCATTACCGCAAACCGGCAGGTCAACTGCGGAACGGAATCCTTGCGCTCCGTCACATGCACACTCGATATGCGGGGCGGATTGCCCTGCAACATGCCGCCCAGCTCACGCACACGCTGCTTCTCGTTCATCGACAGCAGAGATAGCGTTTTTTCGTAATAACGCATGGCATTACGGTGAGTCATCACACCTGTCATGTTACCCTGCGCATCAAGCTGCATACGGGTATGGAACGACTGACGGTGACAACGGTCGGGATAATCGGGTAGGCGAACCAGCCGTCCGCCATTGTCGTCTACCAGCATGGCATCGTGTCCGGCAATGTCACTGTGCACATAGCCGAAGGGCAGATAGGCATTGGTACACTCCAGCCAGAGCGTATCGGCCGGCAGAGGCACGCAGAGAATGGCATGATCGAGCTGATGCACTCCCGGAAGATGCGGACAAAGACGCTTCTCTTCCACACTGATGCAGGTGTAGACCGACGGTATGCCTGCCACTGCAAGCATGGCTTTCATATAGTTGGTCAGTCCCTTGCAGTCGCCGAACTTGGTACGGCATACGGTAGCCGCGTCAATGGGTTGCCATCCGCCGATGCCGAGCTGTATGCTCACATAACGGGTGTTGCGGGCCAGATAGTCATAAAGGATTCTGATTTTCTCAACGGGCGATGCGGCATCACGGGTCATGGCGATGATTTTCTGCTTCTCGTCTTCGGGCAGATTGTCACGCCCCTGCAGAAGCTTGTTTTTCCAGATGCCGAAATTCTGCCATGTGTCCTGACGGCCTTCGTATCCGTCGCACTCAAACACTGTGGGTTCCGACTCGATATAGCCAACCACCGAACGGGCGTCGCCGTTATAGGCGGGATGCGAAGCCGTAAGACTGATACCGGTCCACGCATAGGTCTTGTATTCACCGTGCCGGGTTACTTCCGGAGTCTTTCCGATGCGGTTGCTGCGGTAAATCACATCTACATTACCGGGGACGGACAGACGGTATGAAGCGTTCTGCACCGACTGGTTATAACTAATCTGCGGATAGAAATCAGGATATACCAGCATGCCGTTACTGTAATCGCAGGTCCACTCGTAGGTCACACTGAACGGATAGGAATATGGCGGACATTCGTAGTAATAGGTATGGCTGTCGGAAGTCAGGCCACTGGAAAGTGTGCTCTCCTTCAGGTCCGACCGGTGGAGTTTTACCACCTGTTTTCCCTGTGAATTGGATATGCCTCCCTTAAACTTTTTCAGTTTGCTGAAATGTCCGTCTACATGGATAAAGGTGGCTCCCTCCAGTCCTTCGGCATTGAGCACGGTGACGGTTTTCCGAAACTGCGCTTCTCCGCCGGTGGCACTTTTCTGGACAAATTCCACACTGTAATCTCTTACTACCGAACAGGCTCCACGCTTCAGCGAGTCGGGTATCTCAGGATTTGCAACACTTGCCCGCAACGGAGCCGGAACCGTGCATACGAGCCACAATATCCATCCGGCAAACAAGGCTAGCGGTTTCATAAGGCTTTCTTCTTTAATACAATCTGCAGCTTCGACATGTTTATCAGCTGTTCCCAAAGCTGTCTCAGCTCTACATTTCTGTTGGCCGGGAACACGGTCTTATCTACTTTCAAATCGAGCATGGCCATCAGCGCCCCTTCTTTTTGCTGCACAATGCAACTGATAGCGGCTCCACCCTTCTCTACCTTCAAACGTATAGGCTGCGGGAGGCTTTCGGGTTCATAGCCTTCGGGCAACTTATAAACGCCATAAAACTTCTTCACATATTTATAAGGAAACTCAATGGGCATGGTACGCTGTTCGGCAAGAAAAGGATTCTCAATATCCTTGTCTACAACAAAAGGATTGAAATAGATAACGCCGTCTCCGGTAGTGAGCTGTTTCTCATAATCCATGAAATCGGTATAAGAGCCGTCTTTAAGCTCCGACTTAAAGGTATCTACCTTTATTTCATATTTACGGTCGAGTGCCTGCACATAATTCAGCGAGTCTTTCTGCTGCTCTTTCCATGCCAGATGCTCGAAAGCCGAACACCCGTAATAGGTTGCGTGAAAGCTCCCTTTCAAATGCCCGTCAGGCGAAATCTCCGACTGCACCAGAATGTTCTGATAGTGTCGGCCTACATCAGCCAGTGAAGTGTATGAGGTGCCTTCGGCCTCCGTAGCAAAACAGATACCCAGATTTGCCATCAGCTGTGGTGGAAGCAGGTTCAGCGAACACCAGGGGATAGAACAGTCGGTATACATCAGTTTGTTCTTTTCATCGTAGATGCCCACTACAAACGTAGAGAGATTTTCGAGCGACGGACGGATGCCCATCAGGTCGCCCATTGTCTTCTGACGGATAAGCACCGGAGTTGCCTTGATACCGGCATCTTTCAGCATCGACAGATAAATGAAGTTGAGCATGGCATTGTTTCCGTGCTTCTGTTCCAGACACTGACGTGCACTGATATCGGAAAAGAGTGAATATTCGCCATCCCACTGTACATACGACATGAGCATCATACGCAGGGCCATCGCCTTGGCCGCAACCGGCAGCGAAGGGTCAAGGTGCAGCTTCTTCTGCTCTTCACGCAGAGGATTGCGCATGCCAAAATGCCTTCCAAAGTTATCTATCAGTTTCAGTTCGTCACACACATCGGCCCAGGTGGTACGGAAATAGGCAGGAACATCAAGCGGTATATCTATGGCGCGGATTTCAAAATCTACCATGCAGCGGTAGTTCTCCTTGCACCACACCATCGGCTCTTCCTTGAGCGGCGGCACATTCTCACTCGTAAAAGTATAGCAGTCGGTAAGGATATCGCGCGTAATTCCTCCCAGACCTATCACTGTCATCTGACTGTTTCCTTTTGAGTGTTTACGCTCTATATACCGTCCGCCCTTGCTGGAAATATTGAACTTGAAGATTTCGGGTACATGCAGGTCATACTGGGCCCGAAGCACAGGTATGTCTTCCTGAATCTTCCAGGCATCGAGACTGAACGGATTGTTTGAAGAGAACTTGTATTTATATTCAATGATAGAGCCCGGCTTCACATTGGGGATAGAGAATTTCATCACATAAACATTGTCCGACACTTTTTCTTCCACGATATACTTGCGTTCAAGATCGGTCTCCTCCACTTTCCCGTCTACAAGATTGTAAGCTACCGCATCAATGCCATATATACGCTCCGTAACATAGCCCGGACGCTGGTCGCGAAAGAAAGGAATGCTCACATTGGCATACTCAGTGCCTTCCGGGCGAAGCACCTGCAAACGGAATTCATACTCAGACTCAACCGTAATGTTTCCGCGCATGCCAAGATTATAGTAGGTAATGCCTTTCTTCTTCAGAAATACAGCCGCTACTGCCGTATCGGACGGCGTGTAGGAAGAAAAGTCTTTCTTGCTTACTTTTCCATACTTCATCTCTTTCATACTCTTAGTCTGCGCACAGACTCCTGCTCCGAAAACGCTCACCAACAGGTAAACCAGCAGAATAACGTGTGATGCTTTCATGGCTCTCTATAAATTATTGTATAACGATATACAAATATAGCTTTTCTTTTTAAATTTTATAAAATACGGGAATTCTTTTGTGTACGATAAGGAGTATTTTTAATGTCTTTAACTGACTAGTACACAACAGGACACACCTCACCAGCGGCAAAAGACATAAAGCAGTTTCTTTCAAAAGCATCAACATTTTTAAATACAAAAAAATCCCCATAGCATGAAGCTATGAGGATTTTCTCTTTTCGATATAATAAACGTACTGATATCAGACGTTATTTAGCCAGCAATTCTGCAATTTTTGCGTTCAACTCTTCACCGTGAATGTCACGTGCAGCAATGGTTCCGTCTTTGTCGATAACCACCAGTGCAGGAATAGCGTTTACACCATAAAGTCTGGCACCTTCGCAATCCCAGAACTTCAAGTCAGACATGTGAGCCCACTCAAGACCTAAATCCTTAACGGCCTTTGCCCATGCTTCCATATCCTTATCAAGTGATACGCCTACGATTTCAAAGTTGTCACCCTTGAATTTCTTGTAGGTTTCTTTCAATGCAGGCATTCCGGCACGGCAAGGACCACACCATGAAGCCCAGAAATCAACTACGATAACCTTTCCTTTTCCTGCATAGTCAGAAAGTTTCACGTCTTTACCTTCAAGGTCTTTCATGGCAAAATCAGTAAACTTCTGGCCTACGGCTGTTGCTTTGATACTGCTCACATAACTTTCAATCTTCTGAACTCTTTCATCAGCCTTGAACTCCGGAGCAATTTTCGGAAGCAAAGTGTCGAGTTCGGCAATATCCATGCTATAATAATTACTCTTCAGCAAGTATACACCTACGGCGTTAGTGATATTTTTACGCAAGCCATCCATGTTTACCTGAGTCATTTTCTGATCCAGTTCCTTATAAATGTTTCCAAGTGAATCTCTTTGTGCGTCAGTAAGACCACCTTTTGCAAAGGTTGCTCTTATTTCTCTCAACTGAGGATAAATGGCTTTCAGCTGAGAACTGATTTCCTGATAAGCATCATTGCTCAATGTTCCGGTTACAGATGAAGATTCCTTGCCAAGATTGGCAGTGATATTTCCGTTCTCCAGGAAAAAGTCGGTACGCAAAAATTCCTTATCACCAACTTTACATGAGAGGTAACGGTAAGCGGCAGTATCCTGTACGCCTTCAAAAGTAAATTTACCGTTTGCAATTACCGCAGTATCAAGGTTTACAAAGTTCCAGCCTTCCAATGTCTGCAGGTATACAGTATCTCCATCGGCTGCAGATTCTACGGTTCCGGTAATCACATAACCCGGTTTTCCGGTACATGCAGCAAGTCCGGCTACTGCTGCAAGAGTGAACAGTTTAAAGATTTTTTTCATGATTAATGAGTTAGATTAATTAATAATATATATAAGGATGTTATTCTTTCTCAGCAAGAATTCGCTCTATCACTTTCGGATAATGCTCATACTCCAGCGCGTGCACCTTATGGGCAACCTCTTCAGGTGTATCGTCGGGCAACACGGGACATTTGGCCTGAAAGATGGTTACTCCTTCGTCAAAATGCCCGTCAATGTAATGAATCGTGATTCCGCTTTCTTTCTCTCCGGCAGCAACGACGGCCTGATGAACCTTGTCGCCATACATACCCTTTCCGCCATACTTCGGCAGCAGTGAAGGATGAATGTTTACAATCCGCTGCGGATAGGCCGCAAGCATATCATCCGGTATACGGAGCAGGAACCCGGCCAATACGACGAAATCGGCATGATATTCCTGCAAGACGGAACATACATAACCGCTTTCCAGAAACTTATCACGAGGAATAACCAAAGAAGGGACCTGAAGACGTTTGGCTCTTTCAAGAACATAAGCATCGGCTTTGTTTGATACAACCAAAACCACACGCGCCACATCACTCGATTGGAAATATCTGATAATATTTCCCGTGTTCGTACCCGAGCCGGAAGCCAATATTACAATGTTTTTCTGCATATTTTTCCTAATTTGTGCACATCTGCCTATAATTTGTGCAAAGAAAGTGCAATTAATCATCTAATTATTTGCGCATAAAGATAAATATTTATTTCTTTGCAACGCAAAAATAAGGAAATAACAATAAATTATTAATTAAAAACTTAAAATTATGTCTGAAATTGCATCAAGAGTTAAAGCGATTATCGTTGATAAATTAGGTGTAGAAGAATCAGAAGTTACTAACGAAGCAAGCTTCACTAACGATCTTGGAGCAGATTCATTGGATACAGTTGAGTTGATCATGGAATTCGAAAAAGAATTCGGTATCTCAATTCCTGATGACCAAGCAGAAAAGATTACAACTGTAGGTGACGCTGTTTCTTATATCGAAGCTAACGCAAAGTAATCAGTTTCATATCGTATGGAATTAAAAAGAGTTGTAGTAACAGGTCTTGGCGCACTGACACCGGTTGGTAATACCGCTCCCGAAACTTGGGAAAATTTACTGAACGGAGTAAGCGGGGCAGGACCTATTACTCATTTTGATGCATCACTGTTCAAGACTCAGTTCGCATGTGAAGTAAAGAATTTCAATGTTAACGAGCACCTTGACCGCAAGGAAGCCCGTAAAATGGACCTTTACACCCAATATGCACTTGTGGCTGCAATGGAAGCTGTGAAAGATTCCGGACTTGACGTTGAAAAAGAAGACTTGAACCGAATCGGTGTAATTTTTGGTGTGGGCATAGGCGGTATGCACACCTTTGAAGAAGAAACAGGAAATTACGCTCTCCATAAAGACATGGGTCCTAAATACAATCCATTCTTCATCCCGAAAATGATTGCAGATATCTGTGCAGGACAAATTTCTATCATGTACGGATTCCACGGACCTAACTACGTAACATCATCTGCATGCGCATCTTCAACCAATGCATTGGCTGATGCTTTCAACCTGATTCGTCTGGGAAAAGCAAACGTTATTGTATCAGGAGGTGCCGAAGCTGCTATCTTCCCTTGCGGAGTAGGTGGTTTCAACGCAATGCACGCACTGTCTACCCGTAACGATGACCCACAAAGAGCCAGCCGTCCGTTCAGCAAGAGCCGTGACGGATTCGTAATGGGAGAAGGTGCCGGATGTTTGATTCTGGAAGAGCTCGAACACGCAAAAGCACGTGGTGCCAAGATATACGCAGAAGTAGCCGGAGTAGGTATGAGTGCCGATGCGCATCACCTCACAGCTTCTCATCCTGAAGGACTCGGAGCAAAACTCGTTATGGAAAATGCTCTTGAAGATGCAGGCATGAAACCTGAAGACATCGACTACATCAACGTACACGGAACATCTACTCCGGTAGGTGATATCTCCGAAGTAAAGGCTATCACTGCACTGTTCGGTGAACATGCCTACAAGCTGAACATCAGCTCTACCAAGTCTATGACCGGTCACTTGTTGGGTGCTGCCGGCGCAGTAGAAGCTCTTGCCAGCGTATTGGCTGTTAAGAATGATATTGTTCCTCCTACCATCAACCATGAAGAAGGTGACAATGACGAAGAAATAGACTACAACCTGAACTTTACCTTCGGTAAGGCACAGAAACGTACTGTCAACGCTGCTTTGTCAAACACATTCGGTTTTGGCGGACACAATGCATGTATCATAGTTAAGAAATACGCAGAATAATATCGTGTTTCAGATAGCTAACATAATAGACAGAATAAGGCTCTCTTTCAATAAAGAAAAAGAGTCTTATTTTGCTTTGTACAATATATTGGGTTTCTATCCGGGAAATATAGAAATCTACAAAGAGGCACTACTCCACAAATCATCGGCCGTACGTAGTGCCAAGGGACGTATGCTCAACAACGAACGCCTTGAGTTTCTGGGAGATGCCATCCTCGACGCCATTGTTGCCGACATCGTATACAAACACTTCGAAGGCAAACGCGAAGGATTCCTCACCAATACACGCTCAAAAATCGTACAGCGCGAAACCCTGAACAAACTGGCCGTAGATATCGGACTAGACAAACTGATAAAATACTCGGCACACCCGAGCAACCATAACAGCTACATGTGCGGAAACGCATTTGAAGCGCTGATAGGTGCCGTCTATCTCGACAAAGGATATAACGTGTGCATGAAGTTCATCGAAGAACGTATCCTGCACCGGCTTATCAACATCGACAAGGTGGCTTACAAGGAAGTGAACTTCAAGTCGAAGCTCATTGAGTGGTCACAGAAAAACAAGGTAAAACTTGAGTTCCAGGTAGTGGAGCAGACACAGGATGTGAGCAGCCCCGTATTCCTGTCGGAAGTACTCCTTGAAAACATCGTGGGAGGAAGCGGAAGCGGATATTCAAAGAAAGAAAGCCAACAGGCAGCCGCCAAACAGGCACTGAGCCGTCTCAAAAAGGAAGCGGCATTTATCGATGCCGTGTTTGAGGCAAAGAAAGAACGCCTGGAAGCAGAACAGCCTGTTCAGGAAGAACTCACAGAGGATGCTACTCCTGTGACTGAGACTGAGCCGACTGCCGAACTGACTGTCACTGAAGAGCAATACGTTGAGGAAAGCATCATTGAAACAGAAACTAAAGAAGAAAAAACATACGTCGATCCGATAGAAGAGATTATAGCCAAAGCCGAAGAGGAAGCTTTCAACCAGGAAAACAAGGAGAAAGAACTGGCGTAAGACAGAGTCTCCGTTTCAAACAGCTCCTATACCGGGAGGCACATCACCGCTTGCAAGGTTACATCCATTCTGACGGAACGCATTCAACCCATAAACAGAAGCAACTATGAAAATTGCAGCAGTAGTCGTAACCTACAACCGTCTGAAACTTTTACAGAGAACCATTGAATGTCTGCGCAATGACCGGCTGGTAAACACCGTCATCGTGGTAAACAACGGCTGTACTGACGGAACCACTGAATGGCTCCGCACACAGGAAGGCCTGCACGTCATCGAACAGGAGAACGTGGGAGGCTCGGGAGGATTCTACACCGGAATGAAAGCGGCCTGCGAAGGCGGGTACGACTGGATATGGTGCATGGACGACGATGTGTTTCCTGAGCCCGACTGCCTGAGCCGCCTGCTGGAATGTGACCGTCCGGATGCCGGAATACTCTGCCCGCGACGCATACAAGCCGGAAAGATATTCGTCAACGAATGTGCACGGGTGAATCTGAGCAATCCGTTCACCTCACTCCATCAGGGACGACTCACACCCGACGTGTCGGAACCCACGGAAATTGAAGGAATGGTCTTCGAAGGACCGCTCATCAAACGTGAGGTGGTAGAGAAGATAGGATACCCCAACAAAGACCTCTTCATCTTTTACGACGATACCGACTACTCCTACCGCACCATACTGGCCGGATATAAAGTGATTTACGTACCACAGGCACACATGCAGAAGGAACTTTTCTTCAATAACGACTCGTGGAAGGAAAAATCGAAGAAAAAGAAATGGAAACGCCTCTATCAGGTGCGCAACTCGGCCTACTTCAACCATCACTACGGAAAGAACTTCGCGGTGAAATACGGTCGTGCCTTCCAAGGCATGTTCGGATACATGATGGTGGTGCTCTTCAGCGCTCCCTTCGTAAAGGCATACCGCCTGAGCGACATCGGACAGTTCTGGAAAATGTATCGTGACGGAATCAAGGAAATATTAGGAAAACTCTAACCATTAAGCATTATGTATAAAAGCACCATACGCCCGCTGCTGTTTCTTCTGGAACCTGAACGGGCTCACAGACTGACGTTCAACCTGCTCAAAAAATCAAACCGGATACCGTTTCTGCGCCGTTTCCTGCGCAACAAATATCAGTATGAAGAAGAGAAACTGATATGCAAGGGTATCGTCAGCAAGAATCGCATCGGACTGTCGGCAGGAATGGACAAGGGAGCCGAAGTGTTTAACGAACTGTTCGATTTCGGATTCGGATTTATCGAAGTGGGTACCGTAACACCCCACGCCTGTGCCGGTAATCCTGCACCACGCATCTTCCGTCTGCCCCGCTACAACTCACTTATCTCACGCACAGGCTTCAACAATCCCGGCGTAGAGGTGGTCAAGAAACGCCTTCGCTACCGGAGCGGAAAGGTCACCATCGGAGTAAACTGCATATTCCGGCGGATACCCGTTCAGCATTTCCGGTGATATCCGTTCAGTCCCC